>Ga0214542_1005799_pt1 | contig 23159 bp, 23 predicted proteins | sample CNSS1metaG_FD_160096 | JGI IMG/M metagenome (GOLD analysis project Ga0214542, IMG submission 160096) | Root nodule microbial communities from cowpea collected in UCLA plant growth center, Los Angeles, California, USA - CNSS1 | ecosystem: Host-associated > Plants > Roots > Nodule | place: USA...
ACGTTACAAAAGTCGTTCTATTCGAACTCCGTTTGCGAGTTATGGGATAAGGAGGTTGAAGAAATAGTTTGGAATTATTATTGTTTACAAAATGATATTTTTTGTTATTGGTAATGACAGGTTCGTACTGAATGACAATTTCATTTGTTTGTGTTGATTTCAGTATACATTTGTGTGTGACAAATGCTGCTCCACTGAAACTATTTAAATCTGTTAGAATGTGTGTGTCCAAAATTTGTTTGATAGGTTACACTTTACATGGCCGTGAGTGTGTGGTTCATTTTGAATATGGTCCACCAATCTTTGTTGTCAATTAGTTTACATTACATTTATGGAAGCAAAATAAAAAAAATGTGGAGTCCAGCAAGGCCCTTGGATAATAAATTTATTAAAACACCTTACAAGTAATTTGTCCAACAATTATGGACTGCGTTACATATTACTTGAGTTTGGGTTTGACGTTAGTTTTGAAGAAGGTGCACCAATATTTGTTGTCAATTATCAAGTACACATTTATGAAAAGAAATTAAATATTGTCTGTCTCCAAAGGGGGAACCAACTGGGGCCTAGTAATCAGGTGGCATGATTATTTTATTGAAATATGTCAGAACAAATTTATCCACAAAATATATCTTGGGTTACAGCTTACATTTCATTGGGTCGCATGTCAAATTTCAGCAAGGTCCACGAATGTTTTTATTCACTTATAACATATGTATTCAGTAATAAAAATTAAATATTGTCTGCCTTCAAAGGGGGAACAATGTGGGGTCCACCAATGCCCTGGGATTATTATTTTATTCAAAGTTCCTACAAATAGTTTGTCCAAAAAGTCTATCTTGGGTTACAGCTTATTTTTCACTGAGTCGCATGATAAATTCCAAAAAGGTCCACCAATGCTTTTATTCACTTATAACATATGCAATGAGTAAAATAAATTACATATTGTCTGGCTTCAAAGGGGGAAACAATGTGGGGTCCACAAATGTCCTGGGATTATTATTTTATTCAAAATTCTTACAAATAATTTGTCCAAAAAGTGTATCCTGGGTTACATCTTACATTTCACTGAGTCGCATGATAAATTCCAAAAAGGTCCACCAATGCTTTTATTCACTTATAACATATGCAATGAGTAGAAAAATTGACATATTGTTTGGCTTCAAAGGGGGGAACAATGTGGGGTCCACCAATGCCCTGGGATTATTATTTTATTCAAAATTCTTACAAATAATTTGTCCAAAATTCTTACAAATAATTCGTCCAAAAAGTCTATCCTTGGTTACAGCTTACATTTCACTGAGTCGCATGATAAATTTCAAAAAGGTCCACCAATGTTTTTATTCACTTATAACATATGCATTAAGTAGAACAAATTAAAGGTTGTCTGCCTTCAAAGGGGGGAACAAAATGGGGTCCACCAATGCCCTGAGATTATTATTTTATTCAAAATTCCTACAACTAATTTGTCCAAAAAGTCTATCCTGGGTTACAGCTTACATTTCACTGAGTCGCATGATAAATTTCGAAAAGGTCCACCAATGCCTTTATTCAGTTATAACAAATGTATTCACTAGAAGAAATTACATATTGTCTGGCTTCAAAGGGGGGAACAATGTGGGGTCCACCAATGCCCTGGGATTATTATTTTATTCAAAATTCCTACAAGTAAGTTGTCCAAAAAGTCTATCCTGGGTGACAGCTTACATTTCACTAAGTCGCATGATCAATTTTCGAAAAGGTCCACCTATGCTTTTATTCACTTATAACAAATGTATTCACTAGAAAAAATGACATATTGTCTGCCTTCAAAGGGGGGAACAAAATGGGGTCCACCAATGCCTTGGGATTATTATTTTATTCAAAATTCATACAACTAATTTGTCCAAAACTTCTATCCTGGGTTACAGCTTACATTTCACTGAGTCGCATGCTAAATTTCGAAAAGGTACAACAATGCTTTTATTCACTTATAACAAATGTATTCATTAGAAAAAATGACATATTGTCTGGCTTCAAAGGGGGGAACAATGTGGGGTCCACCAATGCCCTGGGATTATTATTTTATTAACTAATGTTACAACATATTTGTCCACAAACTATTTGCGTGATTACAGTTTAAACGTGCTTGGGTAACATGTTAGATGTCAGTAAGGGTCACCCAACACTTCCGACAATTAAAATCAATACTTCGCTGCAATAGAAAATAATGTGGTGTGTTTTAATGGTGTGCACATCATGGGGTCAATCAATGATTACTAAAATAGTATCCTTCTCCATTAACAAAACACATTCACTCATGGAATGATAAGCAATACTACAAACATTTAACAAAAAGTCTTTTCAAAACGTGGAGTAAGTGTTCAGCAGAGACATGAAAGCACTACACCAATACTACTTACTAATGGAGGGATGACAAAATGGTCACTGAAATCCGTAGCTTAAGCATCAGGGCATTCAACATCAAATGTTGTAGCCCCATCGGGATTTGCATCATAATTTCCATGTGGTGAGTCCGCACCAAGAGAAATAGTAGCATTAGAACATGGGAGACTTGATGATCCAGCAACAGAAGTGTCTTCATGGTAACCAGTTATAACAACTTTAGGTGGAGGGACCAGCTTCTTCAAAATGTCGTCAACATCAAGATATTCTCCTGGGTAGTTTCGCACAACGGGCATAGAAGCTTCAACTTCATGGTCAGTTGGTGGACTAATGTCATTCTTAATAACCTATCAATTATGAATTCAATATGACCCTGTAATTTAAATATAAAAATCATTAAAAAGTAATAATATAAATGTAATATAAAATATTAACCTTCACAGTATTGCAAACAATGATGTTCAGGTAAGGAGGCACCCATGGGTTATGACCGAAACAAGATACCTGATGAATCATTTTTAAGATTTTAGATCTGTACTTCATAAAAATTATGAAAACCCAAATTCAGTACAAACGCATAAGGCGGTGATAATACATTTTTCAAAATCAACGATGCTCCAACAGCAATATGGGAACCAAACTCAGGATCCATGACAGCTTTTCTGTGAACGCTTGCCTTTGTTGTAGTTGAAGGGTCCTGAACAAATTAAAGAACAAAATTTAGATGGATTTCTAATTTATTTCACATAACCAGTATTGCCATTTTACCTTTGGATACATATTTAATGCCATGTAGTAACCAATCAGAAGTCATTATGCAAAGTAATCTAACGCAGGTAATTCAAAGTGAACAACGTCATGTCGTACTAACCCTTCAACTTTTTCGTTATTGACATCATGTGGGGTGTATGAATTGAAGTATAATTTATTTTGTCAGGTTGAAGAAGTCCAATGCAATGGATTTGTTTCCCTGCTGACTTCAATTGAAAATAGCACACATGAAACACAAATTGTGTCACAGGGATCCAATTATTAGGTATATAGAAATATATTTTGCATGCGCTTCTTGTTCTTCTTTTAGGTTTGAATGGATAATTATGTATCCACATTCATCCAACAGTTATGAAATATTTTTTTTCAGGAATGAAGTTCGTTTGGTGTTTTTTTTTTTAGCACATGGGCCCTTGCAAATTAAATGGCTTCAACAAACATTCACACGTGGCTATGGGTTGTTATTTGTTTTGGATGTAACCTGATTGTAATTTTGGTGGTATCAGGGGAATGGTGGATTGGACAAGTTGATCATGTAATTAAGGAATGGTGGATTCGACAACTTGATCATGTAATTAAGGATATCTTATATTTGTGCTTTGTAGATTGACAATGTCATTATGTACTGAATGCATCATTTGCATCATCCACTGGAGGATGTTTTCTTAAAGTAAATGCATGTGATTATAAATTTGTCATGATGGATGTCATTGAAAAGGCGTCACACCAACATGCGTACGAACTTCATTGCATGTCGGAAAACGTTGTCTACAATCATTTTACCATTACATTATTTGTGGAATTAAATTGCACACATTTATTAACCTGCAACAATCTTAAAAATACTATGTAATTGGAAGACAATTAAGTACTAACCCACATATAAGTTAATGGACCAATTAACCACCCTTCCATAAAAGGGGTAACGGTACATGTGCAGAACAGGGACATCTACATCCAAATTACATTTGACCATATTTATGGCCATTCCTGGGAAAACAGACCTGCTAAATTTTATAACTGAACTTCCATTTACAAAACAGCTAGTATGAAAGCAACATATATTCAAATCACCATAAAAAGGTGTAAAAAGTACTCGTAATTGAGTCTGACATGCAACCTGAAATCTAAGCTCAAAGTTAACAAAGTTGAACTTGTATCCCACATCTCAAATTTTGCAACAGAATTTTGTCCAAAAGTATCAAAAGTAACAGAGGATAACTATTTCCCTCCATCATACATATGTAATCTAAAGTCAAATTTTGCAATCAGCACTGTCATCTTCGTATCAGATTTTACAAATCATGTCAACAAAAGCTATTTACTTTTATATACATCAAAGACTTCAAGCCAGTAATTGCGGTGGATATTGTCGTCGTCCATAAACCAATCACATATGTAATGTTGTCTGAGTTCTTGAAGTTCATCCTGCAACATGGAATGAAGTTATTATAAAATATTACCACTAAAAACCATTACAGCATAACGAAATCCAAAAAATGTCACTTACAGAAGTGTAGGCGGGGAAGTATTTGTCACCAAATTTGGTTTCACCATCCTACAACTCAATATATCTCAACACCAACATGCCACAATCATATCTCGAAATATGTAAACATTTGTTAAGTCAGATTATCAGGTAAATAAACTAATATTCACTCAAATGTAAGGAAAAATTTGGCACTTACAAATTTGGTTGTAGTGGAAGATCTTGGGTAAGGACCTCAAATTTTGGTTTATCAGCATCAGAACGATTTTCAAGTAAACCAAATAAAATCCCCATGTTACGCGCCTTCAAAAATGCAAATACAAAATATGAACACACATTTTACAAACGAATACATAAATTTTGTAACAGAACCCTCTATTTTAAGAAGTGACTTACGATCACATTGTCTATCCTTTTACGTCCTTGTCGTTTACTCCCAAGAGAGTCAAGCACAAAAAATTGGCGTGTGCGACAGTTGATTGCATAACACCACCAATGTTGCTCATGGATTATAGGAGCAAAGACCTTCCAAGAACAAAACAGAAAAGTCATACAACATCCATATTTGGTACTTAATAAATAAATTTACAAATATTCATACTTACAAAATCTGCTGACAGTATATCGTGTACTGAAACTAGTCCACGTGTAAGGAAATTGTTGTAGTCCCCTAAAACCCATTCACGTCTCTTTGCCTTGACCTTTCTACTATCTTCAACAACTACGATCTTTATTAAAAATATCAGAATAACATTTCCATAAACCATCATGAACAACATACATGAAATATAAAAACTTTAAAAACAATTAAAATTATAATACCGTATACAAAGTACCAAACACAACTCTCTTGATCACCCCATTCAATTTTCTTTGTCTATACATGAAGTTGTTGCAAGCAAACAAAATGGCCTGACAACATTTAAAACCAACAATGTCATTTCATTAATCAAAATAAGAAATTTATAATATTACAACAATAAAGGGCTTTACCATGTTCGAAAGTTTTCCTCGAGGACGAAATCCACAACACTCAACTGTGGTTAATATCTGGTGATTTATGTCAACCACCGTTTGCCTGAAAAGGGACAAATTTATAATTAACTATATAACAGTTGAAATGAAATAATGAAATTTATATCTGCAATAGTAACGAACCTCCCATCTTGTGAGACAAGAATGCGATACAATTCACTTAAGTCAACATCCAAAGAACATTTTCCTGGTTCCACATAGGGAATAATTTCCATACCATGAGGATTGTATTCGGGAGTACCTTGGTCGTGCTTATTAAAATGACGTGCTTGTGCCTCCTCAACATCACAGCCATCACCTATATCATGGTAAGAAGGTTCAGCTTGATGAAAGGAAGATGGGTCCTCAAAATCACGTGATTGTGGCTCCTCAACATCAAAGGCATGACCTTTATCAAATAAAGAGGGTTGAGGTTGATGGGACGAAGATGGGTGGTCAAAAGGACGAGATTGGGGCTCCTCAACATCAAAGCGATGACCTTTATGAAAGGGAGAGGGTTCGGGTTCCTCAAAGGAAGATGGGTCGGGTTCTTGACCTCCACAAGTGTACTCTTCTTCCATATTGCTAAGCTGATCTTTTAGTTGTTGAACAACCCTATAATTTCTTTTCAGCTTCCTTTTACACCATTGCTTAAATTTAGTAAAGGACATGTCATCTACTCCTTTTTTTGGGATGCCATGTGCACCTACATTTAAGGCTTTACGAACAACAATGTTTTTTTCGTCTTCAGTTAATTCCCATTCAAGAACAACCTGCATAATGATGTCCAACCTTTAAACTTTATTGCTACATAGAATACAACTTAATCAACTAAAATAAAATGAATGCAATACAATACCTTGTTAGATTCAAATGCGGATTTTATTCCGTGAGTCCTAATCACCAACGATGGCCAACTCAAAATTCTTGGGAAACTAACGTCACCTTCGTAAGACCCCACAGAAAGTAGTCGACAAACCAAAAGCTGAAAAAAATATATGCAGGAACTAATTAATCGTTTACTTCACTAACACTAGGCAAACAAAATCAAAATTGGCTTAAATAATAGATACCTGAAAAATAGCCACGGACCCAGCTACATTTATGACTGACGTGTTTTGATCTTGCCTTAAAGTGTGGTAAGCACGATTGAAACCTTCAACCAAAAAACTATGGACAGACCTTGACCAGTTGTATTGATTCAAGTTGTCAAGGTTATCCAACAATCTAAATGGCATGTTTGTGACAGTTCTAGAAGTCCTAGGGAAATACAAAAGAGCAAAACACAACAACAAGTACAAACGACAAACATTGTCTACATTGTCAATGTCATTGTCATCGCCACTTTGTAAATAAAAGTATATCCTATTAACAATGTCATCTATTGTTATTGGTTCATGTTCAAATAATGACTTTATCACCCCGCACACAACACTATTGAATTCTACATCAACCCCAACAGCATTCAGACCCAAACAAACACAAACATCTAAAACAGACAACCGTACCAAATGTTGCCTGATACATATGCTTTCATGTTCAGGGACCCACCGACTAAGTGTGTGTTTCAACAAAACTCCATTGATATCCAACGGTTTCACCATGTCAACACACCACCTAAATGGAGTGCCTCCAATTCGAGAGCAATGGCTTGGTCTCAATAATCCATTAACTTTAACAATGTAGTCTGTTTTACAACGGTTGCGAACCACAACCTAAAAAAGAAATGAAATTGTTAAAAAAACATGTTAGAAAACATCAATAAATGAACTTAATGAACTACAATAGCAAAAATGGTAAATGAATAGTTCACAACTTCTCCTTACGACTTCTCTTGCCACTCAAGCAAAGTAGTGACCTGCAACTTTTTTAAACTTATCTTGCAACCAAAGAACAATTAAGGTATAACCCAAACAAGAGTTTTTGCACAATCTAAAATTGACGGATTATGGAAGTGCAACTGAACACACAATTTTATCCCTTGCTAAAATAGCAGACCCAATCCCATTTCTTTAAAAGAGGGTGTTACTTCATTTGGGGAAAACAAACTATCCAACATTTTAAAATTTATCTTCCAACCTAACACCAATTAAGGTGTAACCCACGGCACATATTATGCAGAAATTAAAGTTCACACATTTTGGATTTGCAAAACAACATAAAATTCTACCACTTGCAAAATGGTTGGACCCCAACAATGCACACCAAGACCAGACCCCATCTCACTTCTTCTAAACCAGGTGTAACTTCATTTGGGGAAAGACTACCATACAACAATTTAAAACTTACCTTGCAACCAAGGACCAATCAAGATGTTACCCACCAAAGAGGTTTTGCACAAACTATATTTCGCAAATTTTGGAACTACAATAGTAGGCTGCAACAATTTTAAAATTAAATTGCAACAAAAGAGCAATCAATATGTAACCCACCAAACAACTTCTGCACAAATTACAATTCGCAAATTTTGGAACTATATAAAAAAACACACTTGTCCCACTTACAAAAAGGTGGGACCCTAACTGGGCACACCAAAACCACACCCCATCCCACTTCTTGTAAACAAGTTGTAAGTTCATTTTGTGAAAAACTAGCCTGCAACAATTTTATATTTATCCACAAACCTAAGACCAATTATGTTGTAACCCACCAAACACATTTTTCACAAATGATAATTGACAGGCTTTGGAATTACGTAACAACACAAAATTGCACCTCTAACTAAAAGGTTCGACCCCAACAATGCACACCAATACCATAAAGATTTGGGATTTTCTACAAAGCCAAATTGAATTGGGATTTTCTCTCCAAAAGATCACCCACTTGCGGAGTCGACTTCTTTTTTTTCATCTGACACTTATAAAGCTTAAAAGAATATGAAAAATATAAATGTAAATGCACAACATAAATCCAATAATCGCAAACATTTACCTTCCTTGACACACCCTCTTCTTCTTCTGCCATAGGTATCCAAAATCTCCTACTGGGGTAAACAGTTTATATAACGAATTGCAATTAATAAACAACAAACACCCCAACCAAACAATATTTCGCGATTAAACAAAAATACACAATTTAAAAAGCCATGAACAATTACTTGGATTAGTGGAAGAGAGGGTAATGCAAAACGCTCGTCAAGTTGCAACAAAATGGAGCTTGCTCCTCGAACGTGCTCAGCCCGCGAGAGAGACAGGACAATCGCTCGAAAATGCGTGCTTCATTGTGGTGGTTAGAGAGTACGATGGAATGATGACATTCACTGCTGGACTGCGGCTTCAGTCGTTGCCATTGGGCTGGACTTCTTCTACTCATTGAAAGTGAGGGAAAGATAGAGTGTAGGTTGATGTCTTGATGAACATGAGTGCGTGAGTGAGTGAATAAGAAAATGGCAGGTGAGGATAACCGCTGGGAGCAGCGGTGGTCAATAGTTAACGTCAATGGAGTGTGCAAGTGAGCCTAACCGATGCAGAATGTTGAAATTGGGTGAAAATATAGGTTAGGTTATCAAATTGGGAAATTCGGACTGTTACAGGGGTTCCGGGATTGACCAAGGAAGAAGAAAGCTGCGGTTTCTAGGGTTAGGGTTTCTCGAACAAAGGGGTTTTGGGGTTAGGACAATGACGCCGGAACGAGGTTCGGGTGCAGGAGGGTATTTGTGGAGCGGTAAGGGATTTCAAGTGGTGGAGCAGAACTGTGTGTGCTGCGAGAAGGGTTATGGACGGCGGCGGTTGCGGGACCACGTCCACCAGAGGTGTGTGGCTGGGCGGGACGATGGTTGTGGGATGCCGATTTCGTGTCTGTGTTGTGCGGGGAAGGGAAATGGAGCAGTGGAGCGGTGCAAGAGAGTCATTTTCAAAAAAGAAAAATGTTTGCGCTGGTGTGTGAGGAGCGGGAGAGGGAGAGGGAGAGGGATTCGAGTTAGGGTTTCTCGCTGGGAGGGCTTTTGGGGTTTCTGGACTGGTAGGTGGGAAAAAGTGGAGAAGAGGTGTGTGTGTGGTGCGAGAAGGGTTATTTGGGGCTGTGTGTGTGCGGGCAGAAGGCCAGGAGAGGGGTCTGTGTGTGTGCGGGAAGAAGGCGCGCAGAGGGTTTGAGGGCGCTTTGGAGAAATTGAGAAGCGGTGGAGCGGTGCGGTGGAGCACTGAAAGAGTTTTCAAAAACGAAAAAAGAAATGCGCGGACTGCTGTGTGGGAAATGTGGCAACTGGCTGTGACTACACGCGCGTGTGCGGAGAATGAAGCTTCCTGATACCAATTTAATTTTTCAATTAAAAATAAAAAATTTTAAATCTAATTTTTGTTGCCACGTAAGGTGGTCATGAAAGTGGTAAGTTTGGGGTGTCAATGTATCATTACTCAATACTATTCATAGACATAAGACAGAAAGAAAACTTTTCCCATTTCTTTCACTCTTTATTCTTTTTTCACTTCTTCGTGCTCCGACCAACTACGATAATATTCTATGTGTTTTATTTCAAGTTCTTTCTTATCATTTCTTTATTTATAATTTTATTTTATATTATTATTTTTTTCATATAGTTTATTTTATCAATCTTCATCTCAAATTATTATTATTATTATTTTATTATTATTATTATTATTATTATTATTATTCTTATTATTATTTTATGTACTAATTTTAAATATATTAAATCTTGCAAATTTTGAATTTGTCACCCTTATTATTAAAAAGAAAGAATTACTTATATTGGACTTTAAATGTTGAAATACATTTAGATGCAATGGGGCTTGGAATACCACTAAAGAAAGAAATAAAACATCTAAGTAAGTAATTTGTTCTTGTGACAATTGTGAAAAGAGATTTCACAAATATTATGAATTTATTTCATGTCTTTATACGAGTAAACAAAACAATGAAGCTTTTGATGAAAAATCATGAGATTTGTCCAATTTGCTTCATTCCATAAAGTGAACGCGGTAATAAATATTATAAATTTATTTCATACCTTTATATGGCTGAACAAAATAATGAGTTTTTGATAGAAAATCATGAAACATGTTCCATTGGTTCTACTTCATTCCCATAAGTGAATGTAGCAACATTTGATTTATATTTTCATGATCGTGATATTGACTATGGACATGGTTATAAAGGAAATTTCAAAGACACATTTTGTTACCAGAAGTGGCACAATAATGTTAAAAAGGGAAAAGAAAAATGTGAAAATATTGACAAATAAGATGAAAATATATATATTATCATTATGATAGTAAAGGCAATTTGAGTTGTACTTGTCTTACATTAAAGCATCTTACAAATAATGAGAAGAACATAGAAACACACTTTACTTATGAAGATGGTGATTCTGATTATGACCATATGGATGCTATTCATCTTGATATTATTATTTTCTTTGCTAAACCAAATGGAAGCATGGATCACCTCATTTGTTATGAGAGTATTAAAAAAACGATTTTCTCATATTAATATTTATGTTTATATGAAGAATAAATGTTGGCACTAGCACCAATGATAAGGAGTGCAACAACTTACACAATTCTCAAGAGTAATACATTTTTCTTTGGTTTGGTAATGTGAGACATCAATGTTAGTATTATTTATAGTACTACAAATATATTTGAAGATTCTGAAAGAGCTATTATACTTCTACCAAGAAGTTGAATAGAAACTTATTAAAGTTCAAGGATATTTGTCTAAAAAAGATATCATATTGAGACAAACAATGAAAAAGATATGAAATATTTGTATATCTCTACGATTGAGTTGAAAAAATAATGTGTATTGGAGAAATTATCAAACTTCTCTTATGGTTTATTAAGTATTGGATACTTTGAACTCCCCTTAAAAGTATACGGTATTTTGGGCCTAAGGCCCATTCTTGGTAGGACCCACATGTAAAAATGGTATAAATAGCACATTGTTCTAAGCATTGATTACACATTAAAATATTCTCTGAATCCCTGACATCACCAGTACTAACTTAAGTATCAAAGTGTCTTTTATAGTCACACCTGCGTCGTTATCGAAGTTTCATCAGAGTAAGGAGACACAAAGCCAGCATCCGAACACTAAAGCAATTCAACACTCGTGGAGTACAACTTGGTCCTATAAGAACACTTGTATCACTCTTTATTATAAATACATTCACTCTATATGTATTTTAGGCACATGGGAGATTAACCATATATAGTTTTTCTCAATATTGAATAATAACAATAAACATTTTGATGCCAATCAATTCTCACGGGAAAATAATTATTTCTATAATGGTTGGAACATGTACAAGGCCATTAATAAACTGGAAAGGATCTTATATGATAAAATCTTCAAAAGTTTCATATTTAGTTAGAAGAAGAATGACTAGAAGAAGTTAATGCCAAAACAAAGATTTGACAATAAATTTACAATAAGATTATCTTCTAAAAATAGACTTATGTGACTTGTGAATAGCCATAATGTAACAGGTCCAATGTAAGTACATTATTGAACTTATATTTAAAATAGAGAAAATATATAAGCAATTATTGTAAACATTACCAAAAAATGTATATAAACACATAAACATACTGTTAAAAGTGGGTTTAAAGTCTAACTCAACCCCACAAAACCGGCTTGTAAGGTGAGGTTTGCACCTCACTTATATACTATAAAATTGTCTTATCTCTAGTTGATATGGGACTTCCAACACACCCCGTCACACCGAGGTATATACATCTCGTGCGTGGGACTAGAAATTAATGGGTGGTCCATTAGCGGCCCGATAACGGATGGAAAAGAATGTCTAAGAAATCTCGCTAGGATAGGCTTTATTTTTAAACAATAACTCTGATACCATATTAGAAGTGGGCTTTTGGGTAATAGACAAATCTCTCAAAGAACATGAACCTTCACAAATGATGGGAAGCAGGAAAATGATGCTAAGAATTGTCAAACGAGCCATCGCAAAGATACACAAATGCAAGCTTTGATTTTGAAATTCTTTTTCTTGATCATTTTCAAATCTCTAATTATGTTCTTGAATTTGTTTTTCTAAAATTTTCCTCATCATATTGGTGGGACTTCCAACACATACAACCTTATACAAAGGCACAAATATTGTTTTGACCTGATTGAATATTTGAAAATCAATTTAAATATATCATTGATAAAATGAGAAAAATGTAATTTTTCCAATGAAAAAAAAAAACCTTTAACCCTTACGCTTGTCAAATAATGTACTTTACAACATGCAATTATCTATTTATATTTAAAATAGAGAAAATATATAGACAACTATGTAAACATTACTACAAAAATGTAAATAAACTCATAAACATACAAACCTTATACAAAGGCACAACTTCTATCTTGACTTGCTTAAATATTTGAAAAAACAAAATTAATATATCATGATAAAATGAGAAAAATCTAATGTTTCAATGAAAAAAAAAAACTTAAGCATAATGCTTGTCAAATAATGTACTTTACAACCTGTAATTATCTATTTATATTTAAAATAGAGAAAATATATAAGAAGGTATTATAAAATTACCACAAACATTTAAATAAACTCATAAATATACAATCTTTATACAAAAATCCAAATACTATTTTGACTTGCTTGAATATTTGAAAAAAATAATATAAATATCACAATAAAATAAAAAATCTAATTTTTCCAGTAAAAAAAGGTATAATTATTGATTTGGTTCCCTAATTTTTTGAGTTTATTCAATTTGGTCCCTTATTTTTTGGAATATTTAATTTGGTATCCTTATTTTTTAAAGTGATTTAGTTTAGTACCTTCCGTTATATTTCAGTTAATACCAATTGTATACTGGTAAGCTGTTACTGTGCAACAAATTAAACGACTAATCTTAATACTACAATACACACTTGCTCAAGGAAACATCGACATAAAGACTAAAATGATGATGTTAACTACACCTAACAAATAAACCAACCCAATTAACAACTTCACTCACATTTCTATTGCATAGTGACAATTCACTACTATACAAACGACATGAACTAGAATATAACGAAAGGATTAAATTGATCCACTTTAAAAAAATAAGGATACTAAATTGAACCTTTCAAAAACTCGAAGACCAAATTGAACCAACTCAAAAAATTTGGGACCAAATCAATGATTAAAAAAAAAAACAACTTAACCCTTAGGCTTGTTACTTTAGAACCTATATTTATCTATTTGTTTTCAATAATAGTAGACAATAATGATTTTGGAAATTCACATTAAGTATTTTGAGACATATATCCAACTTTTTTTTTTAAAGATAATTAGAGCTCAAAGGAAAGAATAGACAACCAAGTGTGAAAAAATAAAAATAAACAACTACGAAACATAAAACAATAAAAAAAATAAATGAAACAACTACAAAAATATAACCAGATGTCAAAATATTATATGAAATAAATTTATATTTTCTCTCAAATAGTAGATTAATATATTTAAGTTTAATTATTCTAGTCAACCCTTCACAATTAACAAAAAGCAACATTAACAGAGACACACACCACTCTTTCCTGTTGCTGTTTTTCAAATTTCAAATGTAATAAATGTAATAAATTTAATATATATTAATTTTGAAATTTTATATAGATTTCCTTTTTAATCAATGCTGGAATAAGAAAACTGAGTGGAAGACATTTTGAAAGTGGCTGCCTTGCAATGACTGAATCCACCATCCAGAATCTTTTCTCCAAGACGGTTCTTCACGCGTAGGGTTCTTCTATCTGGCGCCAAGAAACTTCCTTTTCCTTAACACCAACTCTCTCAATACATTCCTTCTTTTTACTATAAGTCTTTGCTTTTGCTCATCTTTTTACCATTTATGACACACTTTCTGCACACGGGAAAAATAAGAAGTTGTCGCAATCAGCAACATTTCATGGTCAACAACGCCAAAAGCCGTCCTTTTTGAGCTTGGATCCTGCAAGAAGCAAATATCCTTTTCTTGAATCTTTATTTGGAGCTCCAGTTTGTGTTTTCACTTGGAGGGTGATTTTGATGCTTCGACACCTACCCATGATTTTGTTTTTGTTTGGAGTTGTTTTCTGATTGATGCATGTGGTGGGGTTTGGCTGGACTTGATCTGAATCGATAAAAGTTTGAAGCTTTGGAGAGGGGCAAGTATTTTTGGGGTTAGCTTTTGTTCTTTTTGTTTGATCTTGAAGTTTTGTCTTTTTGCTGCAACTCTTGGTTGGTCTTGGGGGATTCACCTTTGTAAGGTACCGAGTGGGGTTCTGTTGAAGAATTGAAGTGGTTTGGAGGTGGATTATGAAAAGAAGGTTCTTTTTTTTTTCTTGGGGGTGTTTGTCGGTGATGAAGCGATTGGAGGGGGATTTTGTCCTTTGGTGATATGAAAAGCATATCAAACACTTGAATGGGAATTCAAAAACATATGGTTAACGTAAAGGCTAGCTTAGGTGTTCTTTTAGTTCTTCTTCTTGTAGCAGCAGTCAGTCCTTTGGAGAAGAAGGAAACAGAAGATGATTTTGTTAGAAAGTTACTTGATCCAGCATACGGGTTGTTCGATGAACACACGGTAAGGCTCCCTGTGTTCGGATTTTGTAGGTTTCTTTTACGTATTTAGTTTGATTTTTTTGTTCAAATAACGCAAATCCAATTGGTGATCAACTGATCATGGTATTTGAGCTCAGAAATTTTGGTTTCTTACCTTGAGTCAGGTGTTTGCCTTTTGTTTAAGGGTTGGTGTGAATGCTTTGTTTCACTTTCTCATTCTTATCTGATTCTCTTTTTACATTTCTTTCATTTAGCAATCCCAATCCCAATACCAATAATGCTGTAAGCTGTTAAGCCCAGATATGTTATAGCTTTTTGTGCTTTTGCGGCATAATTCTTTGCTCCTAAGAAAATGGTAGTCTCTGGTTAATATGGAATATATTTTGGCTTCTCATAGAGGTAGCTAACATGGTTACCTAAATCCTTGATTCCCTCAAGGTTTGGTCAAAATTGGTCTTAGTCCTTATACTATAAGTTGTTGATATTGGTCCTTGCTTATTTATAATTGGAATCATCATTTTGGGACTATCGTAAATTTTGACAGAAAATGAAGGGACCTAAATCACATTTTTTTCTTATGATGTTCTGAATGATATTTGGGCCTAGAGCCAGAAGAGGTTGTTCCATCCTTAACCAGAGATCTTTAGTTTTAGTATGTTGGGTGATTGCCATAGTATATAAATACTAATTTTGAGAGATAAATCATCTGCTATATACTCTTTTTGCGCGTGCTGTGTTTACATGAGAAACACAGAAACTTGATCAAGAACAATTATAGAATGTATAAATGCATCTATGCTTCTATCTCAGCCAGCTTGCTCTGAAATTCTATTCCCTTCACGTGATTGCTTCAGCATTCCTTCCGAGTTATGTTTCAAATTTTTGTTTTGTAATTGTTACTAATCGTCATCTGACTCTGTATTATAGGGACTTCATTTATTTATTAGATTTGGGAACATAGAACTCTAAAAGTTGTTTTCAAGATTGCTAAGTTTAAATGGATAGACTCTAAAAGATGTTAACTTTCATGACTGCAGGCAAAAGTCTTATGGAAATATTGCAGGGAAGATTTATTTCATTTAGTGAAAGATGTTGGGAATCATGATTTGTGTCTTTCAAGGGAATTATCTGGCGGCACCAATATAATCAGCTCAGAGATTCAACCCTTAGCACGAGAAGAGACCAAAAATTTTATCAATGCTTACTGTTCTGAATTCAAGGAGGACATTCTTCACTGTTTGAGAAAAGATAATCCCCCATTACCTGTTTCAGGAAAAGAAGATGATTCCGATATTTGGCATGTCGCTTATATGGGACCACCTTTTTCCAGATCCAGTGCTCCTACAAGAAATTTTGGTCGTATTTTGCTTCAGCGCATATCAGACCCACCTAGTCCAGGCCCTGCACCTAGTTTAACACCATTTCCTGAACCCAGTTCAGCACCATCTTCTGAACCCAGTCCAGCACCATCATCTGATCCCAGTCCAGTACCATCACCTCATTCTCCAGTACATCATCTTCCTGGACCACTGCAACCTTCTTCTGCACCATCTTTTTTTCCAAAATTGACGCCACCAGCAGCTTCAGATATTTCTGCTCCTCCATCTTCGGAAACTGACAAACAAGAAGATAGTCACAGTAATAAGAAAACAGTTGTTCTTGCGGTAGTTATAACTGCAGTAGTGACATTTATAGCTGCATCACTGCTCTTTTTATGCTGGAGGCGGCATCGTAGGGCTGGCCATGTTAGACTAAATGATGATAGGCCTCTTCTCAGCTTGAGCATGAGTGATTACTCTGTTGGTATGTATCATGTTACCATTCCTTTGTACCTTGTTATAATATGTTGTACTAGTCTTGACAAAATGGACTTATCCTACAGGTCCTTCCAGTTTCTCTTTTGGGAATTCGATGAAAGTGCAGAAACCTGGGTTTCAGTCATCTAATAATAGCTTAGTAGACAATAAGTACACAGTGCAAGAAAGTCAATCAATAGGAGCTCATAATGCTGCCACAGGGTCACCATTTGAACTGAAACCTCCTCCCGGGAGGATGGGAATCATTCCTTCTGGAATGCCTCCCCTAAAACCTCCTCCAGGAAGATTAAACCCTCTTCCTCCTGAGCCACCTTCATTTAGGCCTTCGGATGCTGCTGCTCCTCCAGCATCTACCACTACTGTTGCTGTTATTAGTAGTATTCCACCACCTCAACCACCAATGGGTGCCAAACCTAGCCCACCTCTACCACCACCTCCAGCACTAGCTGGTTCCAGACCAGGTCCTCCTCCACCACCTCCAGCACTAGCTGTTTCCAGACCTGGTCCTCCTCCTCCACCACCCCCGGCACCAGCCGGTATCAAACCTGGTCCTCCTCCTCCACCACCCCCGGCACCAGGTGGTGCCAAACCTGGTCCTCGGCCACCACCACCACCTCCTGTGAATGGTGTAGCTCCTCCTCGACCTCCTCCATTTGGCTCAAAGGTGCCCCGGCCTTTGGCTAGTGGATCAAATGCTAACGTTGCAAGTGAAGCTGATGCTCCCAAAGCCAAGCTAAAGCCTTTCTTCTGGGATAAGGTTCAAGCAAACCCAGATCAATCAATGGTTTGGAATCAAATCAAATCAGGATCATTCCAGTAAGGAATAAATACCAAGTCTCTTTTGTTTATCAAAGATAATTTATCATGAATGTGCTCAGATGACAGAAATTTTACAGGTTTAATGAAGAAATGATAGAGACGCTTTTTGGCTATAATACTGTGGATAAGAACAATGGTCAAAGACAGAAAGAGTCTTCCTCTCAAGACCCTTCACCTCAGTTTGTCCATATCATTGACAAAAAGAAAGCGCAAAATTTATTGATTCTGTTGCGAGCATTGAATGTGACAATGGAAGAAGTTCGTGATGCACTTTGTGAAGGTGCTTTCTTGCTCCTTCAATTTTCCTCTAAACTTGCTTATAACTGTAATAGTAATATTGATTCTTCTTGTGAAACGCATTATCTAGGTCATACATATTTGTGCACCCATAGTTGTCCTAAAATGTAGAAGACTTGAAGTATTTTTATGGACTCTTTCAAACTACCACCATGTCCTTACTGTTGAGGAGGGGATAGATTGTTATATTGTTGATAGGTTTGAATATTGTTCTACAATTATTTGATTATCATAATGTTGAGTACTAGGGAAGATAGATTGTGGTAGTCCTGCCTATGCTTGATACTATATTTTACTGATCAAATGGATTAGTGCCTTTGAACCTTGTGTCATAAATCATGATGAAATTTATTGTTGAAGCACAGATACTCTAATCTGTGTCATGTATCCAATACATATCCAACATCTAATACTCTAGGATGCTTTATAGGTACTTATTGATGAAGTATACAATCTTTTAAAAAACTAATACTTTTATGATGACAATAATTTATAATTTTGTTTTGACAGTGTCTAAGAATTTTTATTTTAATTTGGATTCGCACAATTGCAATTATATATGTATTTTGTTTTAAGAATTTTTCATACCTTTTTAAATGCGTATATGTCACATATTGTATATTGTTATTTTCAAAATAAATGTATTGCCATATTGGATATGTATTGTATACGATACACATATTGTATTTGTGTATCATATAGATATAGATATAGAATTCTGAGAGAAAAGTTGTTTAGTTGGACTGTTCTGCACTTGTATGAAAGACTTTGCAAATTCATTTTGGCTGAACAGGACATGAGCTACCCCCAGAATTCCTTCAAACTTTGCTAAAGATGGCACCAACATCAGATGAAGAACTTAAGCTCAGACTTTTTGATGGTGATCTATCTCAACTTAGCCCTGCTGACAGTTTCCTCAAAACCCTGGTTGACATTCCATTTGCATTCAAAAGAATGGAAGCTCTGCTTTTCATGGGCTCATTTAAAGAGGAGCTTGGAACTACTATGGAGTCTTTTTCCATTTTGGAGGTATACTTCATACATGTAGTTGCTTTGCTTATGCTCTTTCCATCTCATGAATCATGGTGATTTAAATTTTTAGTTGAACTGATTCCAACTGAGATTTTAGAATTACCTGAGTATGTGCTATACCTATATCACTCTAATATGGCTAGTGCCAATCATAGAACATCAATGGTATCACAGAAAACTGGTAAATACTTGGCTGAGTATGTTGTTTGTTGCATAAGTAATGCCAAATTATTTAAAATGAAGTATTTATTTCATCTGTAAAATCACTGCATGATTACTTTGTTACTCTGTTTCATTTTGCATACATATCCATGTTAAGAAATATACATGCAATACAACTAAATTCTATGAGCTTGATTGCAGTTAGTGATCTGTTTAGTTTTAAAAATGCTATCGAACACTGCCTGGTTAGTTTAGTTTTATGCTATGTTAATTAATTTTAAACCATTTATACACAATAAAAACACGTGAATGTTCTGTAATTGAAATCCTATATTCGTTTTGGAATCCCTGCTCATATTTGTTTACTTTATTTTCTTCCTGCTACCTTGGAGAAATAATCTTATTCTTCTTGCAATTGTGTCAGGTTGCTTGTAAGGAACTAAGAAGTAGCCGGCTGTTTCTGAAGCTTCTTGAAGCTGTTCTGAAAACTGGCAACCGAATGAATGATGGAACTTTCCGTGGTGGTGCTCAAGCATTTAAACTTGATACACTTCTGAAACTATCCGATGTAAAAGGAACAGATGGGAAAACTACTCTCTTACACTTTGTTGTTCTAGAGATTATCCGTTCTGAGGGCATAAAAGCTGTCAGAAAGTCCAAAGATAGCCAGAGTTTATCTAGTATTAAATCAGATGACCTTCAGGATAATATTCAAGAAACAGAAGATCACTACCATGAAATTGGCCTTCAGGTGGTTTCACACTTAAGCAGTGAACTTGAGAATGTAAAGAAAGCAGCAGTTATAGATGCTGACAGCTTAACAGGAACCACTGTCAAACTCGGCGAAGGTCTCGTAAACACACGAGACTTGATAAACAAAAACATGAAGAATGTGGAGGAAGATAGGGGGTTTTGTGAGACGGTGAAAAGTTTTGTGCAGAATGCTGAGGCTGATGTTAAGAAACTGCTGGAAGAGGAGAAAAAGATCATGGCTTTGGTGAAGAACACTGGTGATTACTTTCATGGGAATGCTGGGAAGAATGAAGGCTTAAGGCTGTTCATAGTAGTACGAGACTTCTTACTAATGCTGGATAAAATATGCAAGGAGTTGATAGACACACAGAAGAAGCTAACAAAAACAGTAAAACAAGTAAAACAAGAACCGTCTTCCTCCGAAGCACGTCCACCACCTGATCTTCGACAGCGGCTCTTTCCAGCAATTGCTGAAAGGAGGATGATTGACAGTAGTTCAGATGATGAGAGTCCATAGATTCAAGTTGAAAGTGGTATTGAAACTGTTCCCTTACTAACACATATCCTTGTATAGCTTAGCATAATTGAAGACTTGCATATTGTTTGGCATGGCTTTTCTAGATGTTAAAATCTATTTTAATGCTAAAAGCTATTTTGATGTTAAGAGATTTAATTACAAGTTAAACTTGCTTGATAGTTTGTCAACTTGTAAATTGAAAAGTGTTAGGTGATTATCATTTTGCATTGACTCTAGTATAGGTGAGGAAGAAGAAAAACACAAAATTAGTTCATTTTGCTGCTTTTAAAATGTCTTTGGAAGGAATGAAAAATATTTGTTCTGTCAGTATAATTGTTTTTTTGTGCTATCATTCAATCAAAAACTATTATTTATAATAAGTTTGTATACTTTAGAGGAGTGCTAAAAACACACTCTTTCTAACACACCTCCCATAAGTAAAAAAATCATTGAAAACTACAAAATCATGAAAGAGAATCATGAAGTAGGATGTGGAACCCACAAATTTGTTTATTTAACTTTTCTCTTATTTTAATAATAATTAACATTTAAGATGATGTAAAAAATTATTTCTTATTGGTTGACAATGTAAAAATTTTACATTTACAATATATGTTCATTAAATTCTCAAATACTATCCAAATCTATTATGTTATTGATCTTAATTTGAACTGATGGTTCTTTTGGCATACTTTTGCAGAGGGATGGTAGCATGTGTTTTTTTTCATGAATGATGGAAGTGGCATATATTTTTCACTCCTCAAACTAAATGTACAGACCTGGCTGGAGCTGTTATCAAGCAATTCAATTGCTTTCTATCACCATTGATGTGCCCCCATTGGGAATTAGCTTCATAGTTTGAGATAGCCACTTCTGGAACTAAAGTTTGTGTAGGATCTTGATTTTTTCTCTTCATGATTCTTTATTGAATTTTGTATGTTAGTGCATTTATTTATTGAAAGGGGAAGCAGAATGTAGCATATTACTTTTCTTTAAGGAACTTCGAATTGCCTTATTTTTTAACTATTGATTTAACAAGATTGCATGATAATGAAAAAGCAACCCATGTAGTAATCATTATTGATTTGTAAGCTGAGAATGATATTAGTAGATTGTTAGGAATTTAACGAGTTCAAGTTCTATTCGCAAGTTTAATATAAAGTATAAATAAGGAAGAAAATTTTTTATATGAATTTTCATTGGTGTTGAACTTTTCGTGGGAATTTTCCTTGAAAAACAATTCATCAGTTGTCAATTGTTTTTGTCTTGTGACTAGAGTCTAGGATAGCATAATTAAGCACATGACAGAAAATTAAATTAAACTGTGATCCGATGCTAATACAAGCTTTATGGACCCACATCGGTCAATAAGTTAAAAAAGCATTATGGCCATAGGTTGGAATGCCACCTAAGCATCTATTGTTGTGGTCTACTAGTCTATTACATGTGATATGATAAGGGTACATGTATCTACAACATTGCTTTGTGGGACTAATGATTAATACACAAGACTTTCTTTTTTATAAATTTATCATTTATTCGATAATCTATTTATGTTATTCATTAATCGGTAACTTTATTGGCAGGTTAGTAATGTTGAAAGGGTTAATTTTAAATAGCGCAAATGTTTCAATAGTTGATTTGCTTGGGATTCCTAATTATTTGCACAAGATAGAGGATAATGCGACACTTATATCAAATAGATCTTGGGATTCCTAAATCATATTTTTAATTTATGTTCAGATCAATTGGGTTGACAAATGTTGTACCAATTATATGAATGAAAACCTACGTCCAAAAGCACATTATTTAAAGTTTTTGGAAGTAGATTTACATCCTAAAAAGGTTTCATCCTCCTTTTTGTCAAAAAGGCTCGTGGTGTATTTGGTTGTCAAAAAGGTTTCATCATGCTTTCATGGGTAATTTCTGTTTATAATTTGTTGTTTCTAGTACGGGCAATTACTTCCTGAATCATATCCTACATACACCCATTATTTCTGGAATTTATTTTCTGAAATATAATAAATAATTCCGGAAAGCAAACGTTCCCTCCTTCTATTGGAAAACAGTTTCGGAAAGTACTTTGTTGGTGGAAGAAGAAATTTGATGGGGTGCAGAAAGTTATTATCTCTAGTACCTTTTTTATGCAGAAAGTGATAGATATGATTTTGATTATGGAAACTACTATCACTAGAGATTCGACAAGTTATTTAAGTTGGGTTTGATACTTTTATTATTCCTTGAAATGGACGAGTGTTTTGTTTTATAAATAGTAATACTAGGCTTTTTTTTTCCTGCACCTCCAACAATTTGGTCAGTTCCCCCAAATTTAAAAGAAAATACCAAAAATATTCTTTTAATTTTGACCCACTTAAAATATTAATATATATATATATATATATATATATATATATATATATATATATATATATATTTTTTTTTTTTTTTTTTTTTTTTTTTTTTTTTTTTCTAATTTGTTATTTTATTTTTCTTTTATATTTTTACTGTTAATTTTTAAAATTTGTTTATATTTGATTTTTTTAATTTGTTTAATATATAATTTAGGAATAATATATATATATATATATAGATATATGA
>Ga0214542_1005800_pt1 | contig 23149 bp, 12 predicted proteins | sample CNSS1metaG_FD_160096 | JGI IMG/M metagenome (GOLD analysis project Ga0214542, IMG submission 160096) | Root nodule microbial communities from cowpea collected in UCLA plant growth center, Los Angeles, California, USA - CNSS1 | ecosystem: Host-associated > Plants > Roots > Nodule | place: USA...
TATTTTTTATAAATATACTTTTATTTTGTTTATTAAATTAATAACATTACAATATCATCAATTATTAATATAATTCAAAAAATGCGTACACACAGGCGCGATAGCGCCTGTGTTTACACTAGTATATATATAGAGAGAGAGATATATGAAGTAGAGTCCAGATTTTTTACTGATTGTTTTGGTACTGTTTTCTGTTGAGCATTAAAAATATATTGTGTTGATATTTTAAATATTTTTTTAATATATTTTAAAAAATTAAAATTAGAGATAATCAGTATATTATAAAGACACAGTAAAAAAATAATACAAAAGAACCCGCAGAGAATTCAAATTGATACGAAGTATTTTACATAAGTTACTCACCGGCCATGTCTTGATTCTTGCTCCATTTGTGGTTCCAATGAAGCTGCAATTTTGTACATGTACATCTTCAACTGTCTCATAGGATTTATTTCTACCAAGGCTTCCAATGCTGAGTGATTCATACATGTTTCATTACATGTCATGCCCAGTTCCATCAAATATTTAACTTTATTATAACATCAACTTTCAAAATAAAAAACAATTTAACATTACAGAAACTATGTGATACAATTTATACAAACCTTATCCCATGGCCTCCTTTGCAAAAAATTCGAGTTGCATTGATGTAAGAACAACCACCATTGATGGCAATACAATCATCACCTGTTCAGAAAGAAACGGTAAATTGCAATGTTTTACATAATAATTTAGCTTAAATGCATTGAACAAGATGAAAACTTGGTTAACTATATCAATAATACAGGTATTTCAGTTTAAATACTTTCTCTATTTTTTTTCTTATTTTTCTATTGTATCTTCAAAATATTTTTTTTTTAGTTTTATTATTTTAAAGTATATTGAAAAGATTTTAATATACTAAAATTAGTATATTTTGAAAACACACCAGAAAAATAACAAAAAAAATAATAAAAAATGTGTAGTCATTTTTCTTATTAGTTTCCCTGTTTTTAGAGTAGAATCTTGGATTACTATATTTTTGGAATTGGCAATGTCAAAGCCATCGGTGTTAGGAGTTTTTGGAGGAGAATTGATATTGATATGAGAGAATAACGCTCCATTGCAACCATTTTCAGAGATTTCACAGTAAGACCATTACAGGAATGAAAACGTAAGGACTGCATCAAATTTATATGAAAATTTTCAACCACAAGGCTTTGAGATTAAGAAAATAATTACAATCTGATTGCATTTTATGAGCTAAAGAAATTTCAAGTAAATGAAGAAATGGGATAAGAAACAAAGTGGAAAGTAGAAAAAAGAATATGATATATCATACTGTTGGCCTTCTGCATTTTCTGCATTTCTTCCACCAAGTGGAACCATTGCCATCAATCATTCCTCCATCACCCTCAATTCTTAAACCATTTACATAGAAAATCTGAATCCAACTGAACGAATCACCAACCCATTCATTCATAGATGGAGCAACTATCTTCCCTTCAAACTGCAATAAAATTACAGGAAAACAAAACAAAAGAAGAAGAAAATGATTAAACTTTGACTATAAATTTGAGTAAATGATTCTGTTGAATCTAAGTGCGAGTTTAAGTGATACTTCATGTAAAAACAAGAAAGTTAAACACATTTTTTTAAAATGGGTTGAAAATGGTGTTAATGGTTGGATTCATTTTTCGTAGGTGTTGTCTCTGTTAATACATATATTTTTCATTCATTGATGGAATTTCACAGTCAATTGTAATATAGTCTTTACATGTCATTTGATGAGGAGAATCTTTTAGAGTAGGTTTAATTAGTCGGATGGTACCCATTTTTGTTTAAATGTGTCAGTTTGGTATCTATTTTTAGAAATGTGTCAATCTAGTCCCAACTTTTGAAGAAGTGTCTTAATCAAATTCCTTACAGATAAAAATTACTAAAGTCGTTAACTTAATTCATTGACTTAGCGGTGTTAATATTTTTTTGCTGAAAAAAACATAATTAAGGCATCTTTTCAAAAGTTGAGACTTAATTGACACATTTTTATAAATGGATACCAAACGGACACATATAGATGAAAGTGGGTACAATCTCACTGATTAAATATTTAGATTACTTTCATAGATTACAGAGATGAAATACTTTACGATTTATTCTGAATCTGATGACAAAGTTTTTTTAATAATAGTTTGGAGAAAAAAAAATATATTCAACCTTATTAAATACCCTATTAAATACCTTAATGCGAACGTTTGGAGCCATGCACGGACCATTTAGGTTTAATCTTTTCACCATAAATATTTTGTTTGAAGGTATCACTAGAGTTGCTGGCCCTTCCTCTCCACACACATCTTGCCATGCATTTGAAATTGCCTACAATCAATTAACACAAATGATTCAAGATCACTCTCCATTCGTTAGACACAAAAAGAATACTACAATCAAATGATTATTATAAAAAAAAAAATCAAATTTTTCATTCATTTTAAAAGATTATTTTATAATTAGAATCAAATTAATATTATAAGATGGTATTAAAGTTTAATCAAGGTGAAAGTATAAGCCACTCATTATAAAAAAATGTGATTTATTTATTTGAATATTTAAAGGTAAGCAAAACCAAAACCAAGAATGAAGAGAGTATATAACACATTTATATTAAGAGTGAAAGAGAAAAGAAAGTAAAAAAAAAAAAAAAAAAAAAAAAAAAAAAAAACTAAAACTGATATATACATTTGAATCATCGGTTGTGCCATCAGCATAAGCTCCATAATCCATCACATTAAAATATTTGACTTTGGTTTCAGCATAGTTGTTCAGACATAATGTGGCTGAAACAAAACCTAGAATCAATATACCACTCATTAACCTTTGCATTTTTTTCAAATTCTAGAATAACACTCTCTTTTTTTCTTGTTTGTGAAAGAAAATTTATAGAGGGTTTACATTGTAACTAGTGATGAATAAATATGGAATTGGAAAAAAGAAATTAAATGCACAAGGTCTTAATCATTAAAATACACATGCTTTTCTTTCAGGAGTGGGAATAAATTTAAATTGGTTTAGAAAGGGAGTCACAAGTTCCTCCAATGTTTTTTATTTTTTATTTTTTTATATATTTTTTTTATATATTTATATATTAATTTATTATTTATTTTAATTTAGGTTAAAAAAGTTTTTTTTTTAATTTGAAAACTATGTTTTCTTCTTCTTTTGTTATTTATTTCTTGTTCTCTTTTATTTGGTTGTTTTTCCTTTCCTACCTCTCTTCCTCACCCCTTCTTTCTATCTCAATTTTTATTCTTAATCTCTCATCATTTTTAAAATCAAATTGCACCACAACGAAATTGAAGAGCTAAGAAACAATTTGGACCAAACAATTTTTTATTTGAGTAAGTTGATTTTTTAACATTTTCTCTTTGAAACAATATGTTTTTCTCTTGTATGTGACTTTTCTACGCTATAGGCATATCTTTATTTGTTAGAGATAATAAAATCATAATCTAATTATTAGTCAAACTCTTCTTTATGTAGATAGAGCTATTTTAGGGTTTGGAGTTGTGTAAGGGAAGAACAATATTAGGAATTTACTTTAAGATAATGGAAGCTAATCATTTAGAAGTGGTTAATTTTCTCAAAATATGAAGTCTTGGTTTTGAGATTTAATTTAGGGTATTCATAATTTTATCTTTTCCAATATAAGTGAGAGGTGACAAAGTTATATTGGAAAAATTATGATAAATAGTAAAAAAATTTATTCTTTTTTCAAGAGAAAAACTTGTGATGAAGATGAAAAAAAAAATACATCTACGTCAACTAAACTTGAAAATTTCATGAGAATCCAAGAATTGAAGAAAATGAAAAATAAATATCTAAAGTTCTTAGAGTTCCATATAATGAATTTGAAAATTCATAACGTGATCTATGGAAGCATCCTCAAATAAATATCCACCAAATCAAATTGATGAGATACGAAGGACTTACATAAAATGGGTATTCCAGTTTTTAGCTACAACTGAAAGATATTTTTCTGCAACGAAAAATAATCAATAATATGATGAGAAATAAGATGAAGGTTGAATATTTAGCAAGTAGTATGATAATCTATATTGAAAGGGAAACTTTAGTTATGATTCAATTATTGAAGATTTTTAAGTCATTGAAAGAGTGAAGAACAACTCTCTCACTAAAGGTAATTTTTGCTTTTTTTAATATATTATTGTTGATGATAAACTTTATGTTTCAATTATATATATATTATTGTCATATATTTTTTGAATTCTACTATCATATGTGCTTGTTTTGAATAGATAAAATTATAAAAGGAAATGAAAACTTTTATTTAATTAAAAAAATTATTTATAAATAAAAAGTATAATTTAATCCTCTGAAATTTTTGTCCAAGTTTCACTACTGATTACACTAATTTATTTAACCAAAATATTTGTCCAAGTTTCACTACTGATTACACTAATTGAGACCAATTTAAAAACAAACTAACTATATTTTTTTATTCATGAAGACTATTTTAGATATCAATAATTTTCAGTTTATAAATTTGTATATAAATTAATCACTATAATAACTAATTATTTTTAGTCTCTAAAATTGATTATTATTTAAATATTTTTACTCTACTAAAATTTGTTTTAGTGACTTATATTTTCTCATGGTCATGCATATATAAAAATTGGTAAAATAATAACTAGCTTGACTTTTGTTGAAATTACCCTCAAAGTGTCATTTTTTTCTCACAGAATTTATTAACTATGTATTATTTACAACATCTCAATGTAATGTTGAATTTTTATCTAAACAACTATTTTTTACTCTTTTTTCATTACAAGAATAATTAAATGAAAGATAACGTGTTAAGAAATTTGTCAATATTATACAAAATGAAAAGATTTGAAAACTAAATCCCTTCGAAGTGATCATGGGATGAATTACAAAATAAAGCTTTTGAAACCTTTTGTGAAAAATATGACATTTCTCATAATTTTTCCGTCCTAGAACATCACATAAAAATGTTGTTGTAGAGAGGAAAAACATATCCTTAAAAGAATTAGCAAAAACAATGTTAAATGAGAATTATTTGCTAAAATACTTTTAGGCAGATCTAAGGACTACGTGTTATGTCCTAAATAAAGTTTTAATAACACCTATTTTGGAACTCACATTGTATGAACTCTTTAAAGGTTGGAAACCAAATATCTCACATATTTTAAAGTATTTGGTGTTGCAAATGTTATGTTAAATAATGGTAAGTCTAACCTTTGCAAATTTGATTCTAAAGCTAATCAAGGTATTCTTTTAGGTTATTCACTTACTAGCAAAACATATAGGGTGTATAATAAAAGAGCCTTAACTGTTGAGGAATTTATCCATGTTGCATTTGATGAATGTATAGAGAATAAAACCTTATGTTGCATATTCAACCAAGGAGCCTCAAGCAACCCAAGTTAAAAAGCAATTTGTTGATACAAGCAAAACTCATAGAGCTAACCTACCTAAGGATTGGACTGTCTCAAGAGACATGTCATTAGAGAATGTCATATGGGATGTATCCAAGACTGTCTCTATTAGAAGACAACTGAGTCAATTATGCATGAATGTTGCTTTTGTGCCCTAAGTATAACCAAAGACAATGGAAGATGGATTAAAAGATGAAAATTGGTTCCTAGCAATGCAAGATGAGTTAAACTAGTTCAAGAGGAATGATGAATGGAAACTTATTCCAAGGACTAAGACTAACAAGTGATTGATCAGAACCAATTGGATTTTTAGAAAAAAGTTGGACGATTCTAGTTGCATTGTCAAAAACAAAGCTAGGTTGGTGGCTAAGATTTATAGTCAAGAAAAAAGAATTGATTATGAGGAGACCTACGCACTAGTAGCAACACTAGAGGCAATCAGAATTTGCTAGCTATTGAATTAATGTTGAACTTTAAGCTTTATCAAATGAATGTGAAGAATACTCTCTTGAATAAATTTATCAAAGAAGAAGTTTATGGAGAACAACCTCCAGAATTTGAGGATTTTGAATTTCCTTAACACATATTCAAGTTAAAGTTTGAAGTAAGCTAATAGTCACTTTCTAATCAAAGGTAACTTTATTAGAGGTAAAGTTGATTTTAGACTCTTTATAAAAAAATCTAGTAATGATCTGTTATTTGTTCAATTATTTGTTCAAATATATGGTGATGATACCATTTTCTGATCTATTTTAAACATTAGAGAAACTAATATAAATATTGTGAAAGCACTTTCTATGTTATGTATGTTATGGAATAAGAAGAAGAATATTTATAACATAACAAGCATAATAACTTGACTTAATACACTTAACATCTAATATATATATATATATATATATATATATATATATATATATATATATATATTCTGTTGTATTGATTTTTGAGTAATAGAAAAATCACTATTTATCATTCTACGTCTCCAATCAAATTTTCATATAAAATTAATTAATTAGGACAATGTTTATTATTTAAATCTATTCTAGTTCAGAATTAAGTTTCTATAACGAAATGAAGCGTGTAAAGGAGTGAAAACAATGTCACTATCGTGTTCTCCTTTGTCACGTTTTTCTCATTTAAAGAGTGAAAAGGGTAATCTTATTGGAGAAAAAGGAGGTCCAATAATATCATCTCATATTGCGAAGTTCATTTTCAATTTGGGATCACTTTCATCATTTTTATGAACATTTTTTCTCTATAATAATTAAATTAAATTAAAGTAAATCCAAAGTTAATTCTGCACTATTGAATGGAGATATGTGTAAATTTGATGAAAAATCAAATTTGAAAGAGATTTGGTAGTTAATCAAATAAATAATTGTCAATCTTTTAAAATTGTGCAACAAAAAAATTGAGATATAATAAAGTAAAAATGAATGGTTTTACTAAATCTTAAAGAAAAATCATTCATGAATTCAATATAAAATAATTATAATTTAAAAAAAATAGAAAAATAAATAAATAAAATAATAAATTAAGAAACATGATTTTTTTAAAATACATTAAAACCTGTGTTTTTTTAACTAAATAAAATAAAAAAAAATTATTTGACTAACAATTGTACATTCATACTACATTATAATTTTAATTTCCAATTCGTTTTAAAACTCAGTATTAATAGAATCGTGACATACTTAGTTACATAATAACAAAACTTGTTAATCATTATTAGTTTATTGTTAGGGTTAAATATGTTTTTGTTTCTCAAGTTTCAGTTAAATTTGGAATTAGTTCCACTTCAACATTTTTGACCAATTTAGTCATTTATCCTAAAAAATGCGTGAATTTAGTCATTTTAACCAAAATTTGTTAAGTTGATTTGACGTTTCAAGCGCATTTCATGATAGTATTTGAATTGTTTACACTGTTTGACACATTTTCGCTTCAATGTTAACTCAAATATTATCATACAATGTGTTTAAAATATCAAATAAACTTAACAAAATTTAGTAAGAAGGATTAGATCCACGCATCTCTAAAAATGAATAATTAAATTAGTATAAAGTTTCGAAAATGGACTAATTATAAAATTCACTTAAATTTGAGGGACCAAAAACATATTTAACCCTTATTATTATTATTATTGTGATTTTTCCTAAATCAAAATCAAAATATCAGTGATGCATTTATACTTACTAATAAAGAAAGGATATCTTTGTAATTATTTTATAAATATCTCTGATATATATATATATATATATATATATATATATATATATATATATATAATCACCCAAGCAGTTGACACTAAACTCAATTATCCGGATACATGCATCTGACATCAGATCCCCTGGATGCCTGCACCTACGAATGGTTCCCAATTTGGCCTAAAGGGGTTATCACCCAACCATCAACAAGGTAAATCCCCTTCGCGCCTAGGACCTATTCAAGTCCAGTGACTAAAACCTCCTACTACTCTTCATGACATAACTCATTCCACTCTATTTGAGTGTGAATGGTTATTAGAGTTTCATGATTCCAACCAATAAGGAATCATTATGCCGAGGCATACACTAAAACCTCCACATAGAATTTCTCCTTGAAATTCTTTAAATATCATAACTTTGCATGCTCACACAACATTTCATACCAATTATCATGTTATATACCCACAATAACATTTTTATCTCAATTCATAGCAATAAGGACTATAGAATCCAATTCAAGTATACACATAACATCCAAAGTAACCAAAATAGCAAAAACAGGAAAATAGAGCAATTGGCACTATGCATGAAATAAATCCAAACGGTGAAAACCATTTCTCTAACCACAAACTTCAAAACAAAGATACCACCGGTCAAAATAAAGATTCACGTGTCTAAGATCAGCTTTCAAAAAATTTCAGCTTAATTTGATGGTTAACGAAGCGGGAATCTTCGTTTTACTAATAAGACATAGTGTTAAAAACTAGGTAGTGCTCAACGCCAAAAAGTGGTGCCCAACGCTAATCGATTCATAAAAATCAGCACTCAGTGTCACCTTGTCAGCGCTCACTGCCAATCGATTCGTAAAAACGAGCACTCAACACTACCACGTGAGGCTTAACGTTGTATCAGATATTAGCAACATCAATTTTGAAGTTTTTTGCAATCTAAAGTCATTTCATAGCTCAAATTGGTACTTCTCCTTTAAATATTGTTTTAAAATAGTCTTTAAACCATGGAGTTGATACCAATTTGATCAATGGCTCAGATCCTAAAATTCTCAATTACTACCAATTCAAGCAACAACATAGAAATCAAGAATCACACCTAAAACAATCAATCAAAATTATATCAATTCAGAACACCAACAATCCAACGAGAATTTTACAAATTAGAGATTACTCAGTTCAACACAAGCTTAAAATTAGCTTCCCTTACATGTTATCTTGCTTAGGCTACTCTATAAATGTCAAACGCTTCTAACTTCACAAGATGCTCTATCTACACAAAGAAACATCACAAGAACGATAAAGACATACCGTTATGATAACAGATCAGCATAGACTCATACTAATGATTAAACCGACACATGCAAGCGAAAGAGAGCACACATGTAATAGAAAACAGAAAAAGACCAAAAAGAGAGCGTAAACTTAACTTACATGGTCATAGAAACTAATCGGTCCAACTTGAAGAGCTTGTCGAGATATTCAATCCTACGGTCTCGTTGATTCTTCAATTAGATGACTAGAGAGACAAAACTTATAGAGAGAAGTTAGAGAACTCTAAAAAAATGTTTATAGAGAGATAATGTGTTTTAAAATAATAAAACTTTTTTATAATGATTCTATTTATATTAAAATCTTTTAGTATTAAAATAATCGAGTCTCACTATTTTTAAACATCTATCACTTCTAAAATATAATTTTCTAGGATTTCTCAATCCACACTCACATTAATTATTTATTTAAATATTAGAATAAATACATTTTTTAAATACAATTTTTAATTATTTAGAAAATATTTAAATCATTTCTCTAAAATATGATTGCAATTCAAATAAAATACAACACAACTTTCATCTATTATTTAAAAGAAATAAATATTATATGCTGAAATATACTCTTTTTACCACTAAGACGTCATACTCTATAACTTATTTTCAATTTATATACTTTAAAATTTCAAAAATACCCCTAAAATGTAAAGAGAAATGCATTATCAACCTTCAATTGAATCTGTTATAAGATTAAATACCGAAAAATAAATAAAAGGGAGTGAAATTTTATCATGTACCAAATACAATGAGATGCCATACAGAACTAGTTTCCTTATATTCTATTTAAATTTTTTATTTCTTTCCCTCAAATGTGAGAAAATGAAATTAAACGACAATTATTCCATTATTTAATTATGAATTTAATCAAGTAAAATACTATTTATAACTTTCGTAATCGATTTTCTCTAGAGGCACAAAAATTTGTTATTATTATAGTGTTCATGTTGGTCCTAACCTGTTATTCTCTTATTTAAACTTATGATTTTGTTGGTCTCTTATTTTAACTTGTTTCTCTGAGTTTAAGAAAATACATGTAAATGTCTTAAATTACCTATAGTCCTTTCGTCAAATTTTCGCACTAACGTGACTTAATCTTTTAGATGAAAACTGATATTTGTTTGCACTTAATAAAAACAAGTATAGTGTGCTAATATTGGATCTAATAGAATCTAATTTTGAAAGACCTTGGATAAACTAATTTCACCTTGACCAAAGCCTATAGCACACAACCTTAGGTATAACATTCAAATAGAGTACACACAGGCATTGGAAACTTAAATAACATTTAAGTTTGTAAAAAAAAAAAAAAAACAAAATAAAAAAAAAAACTAGATCAAAAGTAGAACCTCATCATTGCCTAAAGTTACGTTGAATCCATGAAAGATTTGATTCAATGATTCCATCAACACAATAGCATATATGGAGTAAGAAGAAGATTCAATGACATTTCTAACCCTTATTTAGTAAAAATGTTAGCCTGGAACTAGAATATTTTTTATTGTTTGCTTTGAGTTAATTAATATTTCATAATTTAAACTCACAGAAGACCTAAGACAAGGTAACCCACTGACACCATTCTTCACTGTTTGAAACAACAATCTGATTATGTTTTACAACAGGGAAAGGGAGTATATAAACAAAGAAATGGTTATGTATTCTAAACTGTATACATGATGCTCCACATCCATGCATGGGAGAGAAGGTTTCCATCAAGTTGCCTGCAACAATTCTCTGATATCGTACCCTTGAAGCTATAATTACAAACAGAAAAAGAAGCATTCATAATATTGAATAAATGATGATTGTAAAAACTAAAAGAATTTGCAAACAAGGAGTGATAATACCTGCAGAAAAGTAAGAAATAATATCACTCCTGAATTCCAAAAAGCATGAATAGTGATGGGAGTGAGAAGGTTGTGAGTTTGAGCATATGAAAACCCCAAAGCAGTCCCTGCGTATGCCACAAACTTCTATTATTTTCTTCAGAGTATGTGGAGTCACAAAAGCGTCTTTCAAGAGGAAGTAGATGTTTCTATTTTGATTTCTTCTTCAACAAAAAGTTACATAAATGTTTTCACTTCATTTTATATTTTAAATATTTGTATAGAAAATAGTGAAAACAACAGAAATTATATTTCTAATTTACTTGTGAAAGTGTTAACTGAAACAGAAACATTTTCTAAAATCAAAAAATGGATACAATTTTTTTGTTAACATAAAAAATGACATTTCCCCTTGTTCAAATTAAATTATTTTATATTCAATTCATTATTTTCATATCTGAAGATCATGTTGTCAAGTATTTGCATGATACCGAGAACAAACAGTTGTGGAAACTCTCCAGGAGTGAGATGTGCAAGGGCAAACACACTGGCGCTGATGATAACAGCAACTGGTGTAGGAACCCTACATGAAAGTAGTGAATGAGAAAAATTGCACCAATAACAATCAATTCACAAAACATAATTAAACAACCGAGTTGAGACATCCATGAGATGCATCTAATTAAGTTAAATCTACAAATTATGCAAACAAGATTTTTCACAGATATAGATTATTTTTCACAAAGAAAGCACAAGAGAAAGTTCAGGTTTTGATTTAGCCTAACATTGCTAATCCAAATAACTCAGACCCACACACTGCTAGTTTACACATTAAAAATAAAAATAAAAACCAAAACAGTTACCTTATCATGAAACTGTTCTTAGAAATGTTTAGAATACTTAAGTAATAATTTTTCCTTAAGATCACTGATCACTTATACATACACCAAGCAATAGATTGTTGTTTTCTTATTTTCCAATTATCCCACTTTCATTGTCTATCTCTGGAGTTAGAAGAAACCTCCAAATTCTCTTATGTGAACAGTATTTTTGGAAAGCTCAAGTTTGTGTACAAACGATTAGTGCACTAGTTGAAGTTTTATGAACTACAAGTTGAACCTTAAAAATATCTAAGACCAACCGTACCTTCACTGTATATATACATAAAATCTCCTAAAGGTAAAATTCCATATATTAAAGTTACCCAGGTTGATTGAAGAACTGCCATCTAAAGTATGAGTCCAAATACACCCATATGGTGAGAAACCTAACTGGAAGGAAAAATAGCAACTAGCTAGCACAAGGCAAACTTCACTATACATTCTAATCAACTTTTCCTTCTTATGTCAAGGATATAAGCTAACTACAGTATAGAAATGAAGCTGCACTGGTTGAAACCTTCTCTGTTCAATTATCCTCCCATTGCATATCTAATTCAAAAAGAAGAAAGTCCCACTTTCAAGGCAAGCTGTAGTTTCTTTAACATGTGTTATCATGATATGTGGGAATAAAAGAATGCTAAAATCAAAAAGAAAAAACAAATCTTAAACAACAAATCAACGGGTGTCAAATAGAAAGGAAAATATACGAAGGCAACAATACCACTTGGTCAGAGAAGTCATAAAAAATCCTCGAAATACAGTCTCCTCAAGGAGTGGAGCAAGAACACCTGCGATACCCACCAAGCAGGCGGTACTACAACAAAAAATAAACACAATCAATCACTGGCTTAAGAATCCAGGATACAGAACCTAGATGAAACTTTTGACAAATTCCTTTCATTAGTAGAAAGAGGGACTGTGATCTGAAATTACAGTCCACGACTGCAACGTCAACACAATGTTATGGTTTTAGATACCTCTGTAACTGCAATTTGGCTGCATAAGCCATATTTTACTGCAAATGTCTGCAATTTTTCTAATCAAAGCATAACACTGCAACTTCAATTTAAAATAAGGGAATGGATTATGAATATCTTAAATTACCTGAGATTTGAAGATCCAATTAACGGAAGCAAGCGAACAAGAGCATCAGTCTGAAAAGTAGATTATAGAAGCACGTAAGAGATACCGACATGGTTTTAGGTCCAGAAAAATGAAACACTATGATATAAGACAAACTTTAGCAGAACAAAGTAAGAATCTTGTCAAGAAAGATTAATTCTGCTTAGGTACATAAGGAAGATATACAGATTTTCCTAGTTAGCTATGATGATCCATACCATGATGGCTAGTCAGCATCATACTATAACAGCTGTGATGTAATTCCAAGGTCAGTGTTTCAATACTAATGCTATTTGAAAATCAGTGACCCTAAATTGCTTCCACCTATGCTACAAAGAAAATAGTTTAACATGTAGAAACCAATAATTGCATCTGCATCTGCCAGTAAAATTTTAAAAATAGAGTATAGAGTATAAACCTCTCTTTGTGGGGTTTCTCCACTGAAGGAAGACACAGCAACTCCGGTCAATGTAGTGGCAATTATGGAACCAACAAGTCCAACTCCAGCCCATAAAAGCCAACCCTTCTGAAGATTGAAAGGCTCCCTCAAATCTGTAACAATGTTTTTACCATTGAATGGGAAAAGCATCAGTCCCTAACATGTTCTAATTCTTCTAAATAGAAGCCAATTGCAAACTAAACTATGGAAAATGAGATTTAAACCAACATGATGCAACAAGACAGAAATACAGCATGCTCATCAAGACAAACTGGTTTGTACAAGCATTAAGGTTCGATGCCAATCATTAATATAAATATTGAAGAATAAATCTTGCTTGAGCACAGTGTCTATAATTGCAGTCAATCAATTGCTCTAGATGCACTAAAATAATAATCAAACTTGTATTGAAATTCATGCTGAAGTTATATTAATATCATTTTGAGCTCTAGATTGGTTGTTGTACGTATAGGCACTATTCTCAGCGCCGTGCAAATATTGCTCACGTTAGAAACATTTTGCCTATTTCCAGATATAACTGAAATGTTCTTAAATGATAATACCGTATTTGAAGAAGTCTTCAGGAAGTGGCTGGAAACTGTTGGCAACACTATAAATTATTCCAAGTACAACAGCAGTGGTCATGCTGTCAAGACAAATAATAGGAGAAAATAAGAAAGTAATCGAAAACTTTATGTACTTTGTTTTCAACACCAGAAAGAAAATTGGAACAAATATTAGGTATAGACAGTAGAAAGGCCAAAATGTGTTTCATACTTTTATTGTTTATAATTGATCTGGTTGACTCTATACTAAAGTTTAAAGCTGTAGGAAATAATAATGATAATAATAATAATAATAATAAATAATAATAATAATAATAATAATAATAATAATAGTTCATGCAGTTAAGAAATAGTATGTTCACTTATCAAATGATAAAATGCATTTAGTATCCGTGAGTACCAATGTCTACTGAGTTGCACACCTTTAATATTTCCTAGAATTTGAGCTTAGACCTAGGTCAATCCCACACAATTGGCAAGGTAGGAATTGTCCAAACTTTAAGTACTCCATTTAAGTTATATCTTTAGTTGATGTGACACTAAACCTCTCTTTAGTTGCAACTAAAGCAACGTGAAAAGAGGCAGCACAACTAAGGCAGGCTAGGATTAGGTGTCCTCCCGACACTCCAATTCACACACAAGGTTCCTAAAGCATGGCAAATGCAAGTAATTAGTAATAAATCTAGAATAGGCTTTGATACATCACAGAATTTGTGCTTAGAACCTAATTCATTCCCCACAAAATCAACTTGTAAAGTGAGGACTATAATATCTGTTTAAAGCATATTATCAGTATAGGACTAAACCACCACCCATGAGCTACAATTAAGGACCCAAAGAAGTCACAACTAAGGTAGGGTAGGGTGACCGCAAGTAAGTCTTTCCAAGTAGGAAAAATTGACATGCTACTAAATGTCCCCCAAGTTCATCAAGAGCCTACATTACATAGACTGTACCATAACACTCTCTCTTTCCTTTCTAAATCTATGTTGGAGATCACATTTCAACTAGAGATATAGTCAAATTAGTATACAAGTGGGTATAAATTCATCTTACAAACCGATCTTGTAAGATTGAGTTAAACTAAATTCCACTTTCTAAGATGGTATCAAATTGAGAGAGTGTATTGGAGATCACACATTAATTACAAATGTGATCAAATTATAGTATATAATTAAGAGCAAACTTCACCTTACAAACTGGTTTTGTAAGATTAAATTAGGTTGAAAGTTCAGTTTTTAAGAATCTTCTGCTCTAAAATTCAATAAAAGCAAACGTTACTATTGGAAGTCCCATATCGATTAAAGATAAAGTCAATTTAGAGTATCTAAGTAGGTGCGAATATCACCTTACAAGCCGGTTTTATGGGTTTGAGTTAGGCTTAAATTTCACTACATAACATGGTATCAGAGCCATTGTTAGAGCCTACCCTAGCGAGATTTGTTAGGTATATTGTTTCATTCGCTATCAGGCTGCTATACCTTGGCATGAGGGGGTGTGTTGAAAGTCCCACATCGACTAAAGATAAGGCCAATTTAGAGTATATAAGTGAGTGCAAATTTCACCTTACAAGTCAGTTTTATGGGGTTGAGTTAGGCTATTCTTAACACTTACAAAGTAAGAATTCAAACATTTTACAAGTATGAAGTTTTGAGCAAAAGAATGACAACCTAAAAGCCTAATGTGATATTTGCTATATAAAATGTGGTTTCACATCTTCTTTGCAAGTCAATGACTCATCCAAGACACTTCAGAACAAAAAAGTGGAACTAGTTTCACAATTTACCAACTAACTTCAAATATTACAAAGGTAAAAGAGTCCAGAGGAGTATCATACCCCTGATCCAACAAAAGTATCTCTGCCTTGTCTTCTAAACTTAGTACATCAGGTTTGATCCCAAGATATGGCAGAGCAACTGCTTCGGTCAAACCTGTCAACACAAAACTGCCTGGGAATAAATTAATGGCCCAACATACAACAAACAGTAACATAGAAATCTTATAACATATAAATCAATTGACAGTAAAGCTAAGAAGTTCCCAAATGTTATCTTCAAAACACACCCCAATCCACAAGCAAGAGAAGTCAATGAAACTGTTTGCCATTTCCAAGGCACCTCCCATCGCCTGAGAATAGGCCATTCCAATCCCGATTCCTGAAAAACGGACAAAAGATTACAGAATTTGATTAGAACGCACTCATAACATTACAGTTGTTTACATTATAATCAATAGTACATTGTCATGCATGATAAGATTACTGATTAAAAAATATATTTAGAAAGATTCTTAATTGATTGGCAAAACAAAAGATCTTTATAAATAATTTACGAAATTAAATTGGTTCATATATTATTGTATACAAAAGCAAACAACATAAAGACTTCTAACTCGTAATTTCACTGAAATGCACTCAATTCAGACATGCGAAGGGAATCATATTATGATAGTAAATTGGTATTGAGTGAACTAAAATCCCAATCACCATATACCCACTTTGAAAAAAAAAAAAAACACTCTTCTAATTCTCCGTTCTCTCAGCCGATCACAAGTAGCATAGAAAATCAAACATTTTACTAAACATGCACGTAAATTAAAGCGAAAAAGACAACTATTCCCACGACAATTTATGAACTCAAATTCATAGGAATGAATAAATAGTAAAAAGAGTGAAAGAAAAGAGTGCCTTGTCTCCAGTGTTGAAGAAGCAAACTGAAGAAAGGGCCTTTTTGGAACCCAAATTGAAGTGGTGCGGGAGAAAGGGTTTTCTGTGGAGAAATGCGTGGCTTTGTTTTGAGATGGTTTTGAAGGAAGAGCAAAGCTTGTGGGGACCGATGAGGGTGGAAGGTAATGGTGAAAACATAGAAGAAGAAATTAACGTTGAATTTGAAAGCATTATGTGAGGTGAAGACTATGAAAGTTGGATTCGAAAAAGAAAAACTTTGAATGTTAATCCTTTTGATTATGTGCCCACGAGCAGAGCAGCGGATAAGACTCCTCACTACACTACACTTCCAGTTTCTTTACTTCAACTGTTTCAAAAATTTGGAATGAATTCTTCAAACAATCAAAATATATATATATATATATATATATATATATATATATATATATATATATATAAATGCTAGTTTTTAGCAAATTTAATTTCCTTAAGATCTTTCTTTTTATTTTAGAATATAAGTTTTTTCTTGAAATTAAAGTTAGTTTTCGTAAATTTATATTATATTTATAAATAAGTTAAAAACCATAAAATATAAAATAAAAAGGAAAATCATTGAAAAACAAATTGGACTAGTGGTTTTATAACCATGTAATATTATTATAATTTTAGAGTGTTGTGTCAAGTTATTGCAAATATCATCAAAAGCTAGAGAAGGTTGGGGTGCTCATGTTACAAAGACAAAGAAGGAAAGGAAAAAAATTGAGTGAGATATAAATATGGATAAGTAAAGAGGAAAAAACAAAATCCCCACCGTTAATTTCAAAACCCATACATTCTAGGGTGGATGATGCATTTTTGCCTTGCAATTTACAACAGTAACATTCTCTTCCATTGGATAAAGAGTATTTATGACCAAAATAGAATATTTTATATCATGATCGAATAAAATTTCAAAAAGTAAAAAATTAAAACCAATGTTATATTCCAAAATCGTCTTATTATAATTTACAATATCAATGTTGATAGATTTTGTCCAATCTTAAGAAGGAAATAAATTTGAAGTAAATTATATCAATATTAACGTAATTAATTTAAGAAATTATATATATATATATATATATATATATATATATATATATATATTTTCATGAAAACTTTTTTTTCTATCATTATTTCTCTATTTTTTTATGTAAAGAAGCACAATGAAACTGATAATGAAAGGAGGAATTCTACCTTATCATATTTATGAATGGATAATATTAAGTTTATTTATTCTTAGGAGTTTCTTTAGAAAGAATTTCTAATTGTATTATGTTTATAAGGTAATGTTGTCCAAGATTTTAAGATAGGAAGTCTATGAACAGAGACACCTTAAAGAAAACTTGTTCTCAACCATTTTAGGAAAATAGTTAGGATCTAATTCTTGAATATCTTACAAAAACAACTTTGGATACCAACTGATGAAAATGTATAGAAAAATATTCAAGAATTTTAGAAAAATATTCAAGAATCTTACAAAAACCCAATTTGTTCTCTTTAGAAAAATATTCAAAACCAATTTGTGTGCATGTGTGTGTGGAAGAATAAGAGACCAATCCTACATTATCTAAATCTCTACCTGTATCTTTTATTCCTAAATTAATATCAATTATCCTTTCTTCTTCCCCATCTCCTTTTGAACCTCTACCCTCACCATGAAGCTAAGCTTCTTGCATCATAAAGTACAAAACTTTTCATACTAACTACCAAAAAAGAAAAATCACCTACTACCATCTTGTCTTAAACCTTCCTCATAACAAAGACTATGTTACGTTGTCCAACAACCTTTCTAAACCAAGAGAACCTTCTACTTCTCAAGTAATTCAATACAATCAAAATATATTCAGATCATAAGGTCAAGAATATTGCAAACAAAATTTCAAAAATTAACAAAGCAAAAATTATAGCAAGCACAAGAGAACCTCCAAGAACGAATCAATTGGAAGAACCAAATATCATAGTATTTGTATCGTGGATATCCATATTCGTTAATCTCTAATTTACCAAAATACTCTTTTATATATATATATATATATATATATATATATATATATATATATATATATATATATGTTTCGGTACACCCAATAAGTCTCATATCGTTTAGAAGTCGAAGTCAAGCGAAGTTTAAATTCTCCTACCTCCTTCCACCCTCCGAGGCACCTTTTAAGGACAAAATCGTGACGGAGCTAAAATGTTCCAAAGCGGACGAGCCTTCAACTTTCCTTGCCCTCGATTGGGGGGCTTGTTCCGGTACACCCAATAAGTCCCACATCGCATAGAAGTCGAGGTCAAGCGAAGTTTAAATATTCCTACCTCCTTCCACCCTCTGAGGTGTCTTTTAAGGTCAAAACCGTGACGGAGCTAAAATTCCAAAGTGAACAATACCTCGGGACCTAGATTTTTATAGTTAAAATATTTTGGTAAACATTTTTATAATTTTTTTTGTAAATATATGCGGATACCTGAATAACAAATACTCGCACGGTCCATTAACATCCCTAATAGTCACAAAGACGATATGGCAATAGTCTCAAAATTTTATATACTATTTTTTTTTTTCAAATTTATTGTAATAAAATAATTATCACTAAATATACAATTTAAAATTAATTTGAAAGACTAATTATTAATTTAAAATGATAAAGGTCTAAAATAAAATTTGAAAAAAAAATTGTAAGGAGCATAAATACATTTTTATTACATATAATATATTTTCCAAATTTTTTTCTTTGAGTTTAATATATAATTTATTGTAAAAAATTTGGATTTCTTTTGTTCGAACAATATTAATTAACCTAAAATCATTTTTGAATAAAATTATTTAAATAAAAACTAATTTTAATTATAATTAATGCTAAATTATACCCATAGTCAATTATATGTAACATTTGATAATAAAAATTATTCTTTATAATTGTTTTTTGCGTAGATAGTTGGTTTAATATAACATTTATTGACAACTACTGTAACAAAATTATTAAATAATAATGTAGAGAGAAAAATAATTAGTCATCATATTGACTAAGTTAAATATCATCTTATAAACTAAAAACTATTGATATATAGAATAGTCTCTATTATGAATAAAATTACTTTTTAGAGAGTTTAGTAGTGTTTGATTTACCAATAGTCGGATGTAGGTATACATGGTTTAGAGAAAATGGAACATCCAAAAGTAAAATTGATAGGATACTAGTATCTCAAGATTAGTTAGATCTTTGGTCAGATGGTAAACAAATAGTCCTAGATAGAATTGTATTTGACCATTGTGGATTGGTTCTACAAATGATGAGATGCCTCTAACCAAGGGACCCACAACAAGAGAAATGGCTAGGAGGATACAAGAAGAATGGGCCTCCAATGCACATACAAGGCCCAAGATGAACTTTACATGGGCCAAGAAAGATGTGAAGACCTAGCTTAAGACTCTTTATTTGTAAATTTTAGAATAGGGTTTATTTTTGGGCATTGTAATTTGGGCTTTGTAGAATAGGGTTTTTGTTTGGGCCATGTATTGGGCCTTGGAGGATTTTTGGGCTTTGAAGAGAATTGGACCAAAGAAGAGTTGGGCTTGAAATTGGCCCAACAAGAGGGAGAGTGCATTTGTGAGAGGATCTAGATCCTTCTTGCCAAGCTTGGTCACCAAGCTTCTCTTATGCGCCTAAAAGCAAGTCCCTTGTGACTTACTTAGGTGGCAAGTCACACTTGCCTCATGCTCTCTTTTTGGCTCCAAATACCACATTTTAGACCCTTTTTTCCTCCATTTTTCTAGACCACTTGGCTCTCCTTTTCTAATATAAATAGAGAGCTTAAGACCCTTGTATTTTCATTCATGAATATAGTAGAGAAACTCTGTTGAGATGACTCCAGACTCCTCTCTTTTTGTGAATCAACTTAGGCTAGAGTTCTCCTTCTTGGTTTCCTCTAGCCCTCTTCCTTGAGTGTTGGCCCAACCTCACTTGAGAGCTTCTCCAAACACCATTGCCGCAACACCTCTCCTCTCATCTTCTAGCTTCCGCACCTTCATCCTTCTCCATAGAAGCCTCATCAATTCCGCGTGGCTTCTCCTTGACTTCCTTACTCTTGAATATGGACTCATCAACAAACCAATGAAGTTGATTGGGTCCTAAACCCTCTATAGTATTAGATGCTTGGAAACAAGTAAATGGTTTTAATGATATCATAAAGAGTTTTTGGAGACGGTACCAAATAAATGGCACATGTTTATATGTTAAGAAGGAGAAACTAAAAATGGTAAAAAGGGATTTAAAATTGTGGAACAAAGAGGTGTTTAGGAAATAAATAGGAAGAAAAACATAATAGTTAAAAAAATAAGAGACTTAGACATCATGGAAGAGAATTGTGGATTATGTGAGAATAGGAGAAGGCAAAGATGAGAAATTTTCGCTGAACTTAATAAAATAAGCTTCTACCAAGAATCCTTAGAAAAACAAAAAGTAAGAACAAAATGGATTGCTTTAGGGGACTCTTACTCTATATCTTACCATTCTGCAATTAATTGGAGGAGAATGAAAAATGGAATAAAAGGTCTGAACATACATGGGAATGGATTTAGGAACCTAAGGTGGTGAAGGATGAGATCCAAGTTTTTTTTAATGATATCAATTTTATTAAAAACCTCTAGGAAGTTTTAAAAAATGAAATTATAAAAGCAGTCATCGACTTTCATATTCAAGGAACATGGCCTAGAAGATGTAATGCAACATTTATTACTCTCATATTGATAATAGAAAACCAGCAAGAGTTAAAGAAGTACAAAGTCAATCTCCTTGGTAGGATGCTTATACCAAATAATCTCAAAGCTATCAGCAAGTAGGCTGAGGAGGGTTCTGCCTAAAATAATAGATGAAACACAATAAAACTTTTTTTATAGACAGGAATCTTCTAGACAGTGTTTTAGTTGCAAATGAGTCCATGGATGAGATAAGAATTAAAAAGAAAATTTGTTTGGTTTTAAAGGTGGATTATGAGAAAGCTTACGACTTATTTAGGTGGAATTTTTTAAATCATATGATGGAAAAACTAGGATTTTGTGAGAGATGGATTAAATGGGTAAGAGGATGCATAAAATCAACAACTATCTCAATTCTAGTTAATGGAAGCTCCACGGAAGAGTTTAGACCTTCAAAAGGAATTAGGTAATCCACTTGCACTTTTTTCTCTTTCTTATTGTAGAAGGGGGACTGGCAAGTATAGTTAGACAGACACAAAGTTGACATTTTTGAAATGTAGTCAAAATAAGAAGAAGAGAGATAGAAGTAAGCATGCAACAATAAGTATATGATACCTTTTTCTTGTGAGGATAAAACGCAAAATGTCTTAACCTTGAAATCTATTTTAAGATGTTTTGAGGTTGCATCGGGACTTAAAGTGAATTTTTATAAGAGCAAATTGAGAGGTGTTGGAGTTAGTGACAATCAACTTAGCATATTTGTTGTTGTTTTGGATTGTTCAACAATGAATTTACATATTTGGGGATACCAATTGGTGGAAATTGTAGAAATGTAAAATTTTGGGATCCAATTTTACACAAATTAGGAAGAGACTGAGACAACAGAAAGGTAGACAATTATCCTTTGCAGGCATATTGTGTTTGATTAAATCGGTCCTAATTGCCCTTCCACGTTTTTATTTATCTTTCTTTGAAGCTCCAAAAACAATTGTAAAAGAGATAACCAAAATACAAAGACAATTTTATAGGAATAGGGAACACATGAAAAGAAAATAGCATGGGTGAAATGGTCAACAATTTGTAAGCCAAAAGAGATAGAGGGTTTAGATATAAAGGATATACAAAGGTTTAACAAGACACTTTTAGCAAGATAGAAATGTAGATATGCATATGATTATATAAAGGAATATGGAGAAACATACTAGAATCTACAAGGATGTTAGTGGAAAACGGGAAGTGCACCAGTTGCACATAGCAAGTAATCAATATCGTTCTCTCCATATGGACTTGTGCAACACATGATAACTCTCACAATTCACAATTCAACTAGACAACAAAGCTCACAAAAACACAAAGAAACTATTTATGTACTTTTATCAAAGAATTGGTGTGCAACAAAAATTTAACATAGATATATATACAATTATCAAGACTAGATTTCGTTCACTTATTTCACATGCATTCACAAACATTTCAATTCCATATTCAAGTCAAAATCAACTCATAAGATTACTCAAATCCTATTCCTAGTGACTTTGAGCCTATGATAACTCATCAAGTTCTAAGTCCTTAGATCCTAATTAAGCAAACATCCATTAAGTTCAAGAGTCTTAAGATTACTAAGGAAACATGTTTTATCCTTAGATACACACTCCATTAGGTATTTAATTTCAATTATAGATTCAAAAGACACTTTCCAACACCTCAAGATCCACAAACAAGCCAAGGTGATCAAGCCACAAAAAGCATTAAGCACAAAAATCAAATACTAACTTGAATTAGAAAAGCATATATATATATATATATATATATATATATCAACAACATAAATTACACAAGAATTTAGTTCATTACATATAATCTTAACAAATAGGTATAGCTTTCCATGGTGGAGAACCTATGATTTACCTCAA
>Ga0214542_1005805_pt1 | contig 23136 bp, 10 predicted proteins | sample CNSS1metaG_FD_160096 | JGI IMG/M metagenome (GOLD analysis project Ga0214542, IMG submission 160096) | Root nodule microbial communities from cowpea collected in UCLA plant growth center, Los Angeles, California, USA - CNSS1 | ecosystem: Host-associated > Plants > Roots > Nodule | place: USA...
TATATATATAAATATATATATATATATATATATATATATGAAATGAAGTTATCTGAAAGTGAAAGTGAAAGTGAAAGTGAAAGAAAGGAAAAAGAAGGAGAAAGAAAAAAGAGAAAGAGAGAAAGAAGAGAGAAAAAGAGAAAGAGAAAGAAGAGAGGGAAAGAGAAAAATAGGGAAAGAAAGTTTAGAACAAAGATTCAAAGAGATCTTAGTCCTCTTCAAATATTATTAGTGTGCCCTTCAATCAATAAGGTAAGGGGGAGTGAGGTTAAGCTCTTTTTATATTAATATTTTATTTATTTTGACTCATATATTATTCTATTTACTTTCATTTAACTTATTTTCATTTATTATCCTCTTATATTTATTTTATTTAATCTCCAATTATGCATTGATCCTATTCATTTTTTGTATTTTATTTAATCTTCAATTATGCATTGATCCTGTTTGTTTATTTATTTTATTTAATCTTCAATTATGCACTGATCCTATTTATTTATTTTATTTTATTTATCTCCAGTTACGCACCGGTCCTATTTATTTATTATCTTTTCTTTTCTTTATCTCTAATTCCGCATTGGTCCTATTTATTTATTTTATTTATTTTATTTATCTCCAATTATGTACTGGTTCTGTTTATTTATTTTATCTCCAACTATGCACTGGTCCTGTTTATTTATTTTATTTAATCTCCAGTTATGCACTGGTCCTATTTATTTATTTTATTTAACCTCCAGTTATGCACTGGTCCTGTTTATTTATTTTATTTAACCTCTAGTTATGCACTGATCCTATTTATTTATTTTATTTTATTTAATCTCTAGTTATGCACTGGTCCTATTTATTTATTTTATTTTATTTATCTCTAGTTATGCATTGGTCCTATTTATTTATTTTATTTATTTATCTCCAATTACGCACTGGTCCTATTTATTTATTTTATTTATCTCCAGTTATGCACTGGTCTTGTTTATTTATTTCAATTAATATATCTCCAGTTACGCACTGGTCCTATTTAATTATATTTTTGTTATTGTATTTATTTATAACATTTTAATCCTTATCTAATTATTTATTTAAAGTTCTTGCTTTGATTCTTATTTTATCATTATTTTATAATTAAAAAAATAAATAAATGTGAAGTGAAAGTAAATATTATTTTATTCAGTGAGCTTGGATAGAAGAAAATTGCATGTACATTTTATTGTTGTTTTATATTCTTTGTGTATTGTTTATACAATGACAGGATTTGATAATCATCACATTTTATGATCTTTAAAAATATCCAAGAGTATGTTAGTCAAGTAAGAGTTAAGTTTGGTTTCAATAAGTTGAGATTAAACCAGTGTCAAAGTGTTTGATTTGGGAAGTCACAGTTTGGTACACTACGGGATGAAAGGCAGGGACCATGGTGGGGTCTAAGGAAGTTTTACCAAGTAGGTGAATATCTGGATAGTTCAGAATAGCGCATTAGACTAGGATATTCATAGGCCAAACTTGGGACTATCCGATACCTGCTCGGCATCGCCAAGGTTAGGTAGTGAGTATATATCTCTTTTGTCAGCCGATGAATGGCTAATATTCTCGAGAAAGAAATAATTATGATTGTACCAATATTTTATGAGAAATACTCAACTACCTAATCACTTCCCAAAGTAACTTTTGATGTTCAGATTGGATCATCAGAAGTGGAATATGGATCCATATGTCTAGTAAAACAAGATCAACTTTTTTGGTTGTAGGTCCAAATCTAGGCCCCTGGTGTTTGTATTGTTTGTTGAGTTTATTAAGATTGATATTTAAGGCTTATAAAGACCTCACTCCTTTCATATTTTTCTTTCATATGTACCTGTTACATGAGCAGAAGAGGAACATGCTCAGTGAAAGTTGTTCGGGATATTATTGGTGGATCTTCTGAAGATTGACTCATTGATAATTTCTATTAATACCTATAAGAGATATTAAAAATATAGATAAAAATCTTCTATTTTGATGTAGGACTCTTAATATTTTACAAATATATATTTTTGTAATATTTCATGAACAATTACAGAGATGTAAACTATATATATGAATATGAAGTTATGTTACTATTAATGTTCTCTCAAGGAAAATCTTATGGTAAAAAAAAATTAATTCCATATCTTTTTATCAAATAATAATTATTTAGTATAGTAGTCGGGGCGTCACACACAACCTGCCCTAGTCTCACTCAGGCTGGAAGACCTCGCTTAGGCGAGAGTGGTCCTCTCGCTCAGGCGAGCCTCTTCTCGCCTAGGCGAGGGCTCAAGCAGTGGAACATTGGCTTCTGTGATTTCTCGCTTAGGCGAGCCCTCCTCGCCTGAGCGAGGCCACCCCTCGCCCAAAGGTGAGGTTCTTCGCCTGGGCTACAACTACAACGACATGCCTCAAGCTCCCACGCGTCAGATCTCACCACTATTCTCCCTGCAACAACCATACATGCACACCCAAATCGCATAACCAGGCATTCCACATTTTCACAATAGCATACAATCCATACAAACATGAAGTAAGGTTGAAAGTGGGTAGATTTACGGAAAGGACTAAAGGCCCTAGCTTCCTTTACCTGGAAATAGCTAGAAAAAGGGGCTCTAACACCCGACAGTTGAGCACAGTACCTCTAAGAGCATATTCAAGAGCTGAAAACAATAGAACAATTTTAAAACGAGCTCACCCTAACAAAACCCTAGTTGGAAATCATGAAGAGTAGACTGAATGGAGGAGTACAAGTTGAAAACAACTTACATGGAGCAAGAGGGCGGGATTGAGCTAACTTGACGAGAACCAAGGGCTAAACCCTAGCAGAGCCTTCTGTGAGGAAAATAGAGTATTTGAGAAAGGATATGTTTGCAAGTGAGTGCAGAATAAGGGACCCTGTCTACTTTAGGGGCCTTGGCATCCTATGGGCCAGCCTTTAGGCCCAGCTTAAGATAGGCCCTTAAAAATAAGGCAGAAAAATAAACAGGGCTTACATTTTTCATATCCAATAGTGACACGTGGCACTGCCATTGCAACATCACATTATCTCTGCCACGTGGCACAATGTCATATTGACACGTGGCAATTTTAATTTTTTTTAAAAATTATAAAAAAAATTTAAAAATAAAAAAATAAAAGAACCATGTGTTGACACGTGGCACATAATTAACACCGTTACTGTACAATTAACGGAAATGAACTGATTGCAACGAATTTTCGAAAATAGAGACTTAATTGAGTCAAATAAAAATGGAGGGACTACTTGAGATTTCACTACAAAAACGGGGACCTCTGAAATAATTTAACCTAATAATAAATATAAAATCAATATATGGTACTTAAATTCTATAAAAAAATTCTAAATCAAAACACAGAGCAAATATTATCCAAAGATTGTTCTAAAGGGGTAATGATTGAGCTTTAGTTTAGTTTAGTTTTATGAGTAAAGTTAATGTTAAGTATTTTCTTTCCTACGAAAATTTCAAATTAAATTGTAGGTTTAATTACTCGGATGGTACCCACTTTGGTACAAGTGTGTCAATCTGGTACTCACTTTTAAAAAAGTGTCAATTGCATCCCAACTTTTGGAAAAGTGCTTCAATTAGGTCCCTTTCAGACGGAGTTGACTAACGTCGTTAGTCAACGTGCCATATGTCAGTATGTGGTTTTTTTTTAATTTTTTTAATTTTTTTAAATTTTTTTAAATTTTTTTAAATTTTTTTGAAAATAAAAAAAATGCCACGTGTCAAGTCTATGTGTGTGACACGTGGCATTGTTAGTGCCACGTGGCATTGCAATGCCACGTGTCAGTGTCATTATCAGATGTCATTGTGTTGATTTCGATTCAGTCCCCATATATGTCTTTTTGTTTCAATTTGGTACCCACTTATGTATATCTCATTCAATCTTGACCGAATTTTTTTTAATAATTAAAATCCATTTTTTATAAAATTAAAAGTAATTAAGTGTAAAAAATTTACAAAAATTAAGTATTAGTAAGAGATAAAAATTTGATATTTAATAAAAAAAAATTAGTATAACTTTAAGACAAATAGAAATTTTGATTTAAAATTAGTAAGAGACAATATTGTTCTATTTTGAATTAAAAAAATAATAATTAACAAAACATGAGTACTTAATAAAAAAATTAATAAAGTAATATGTTAAAAAGTCATTTTTAATAAAAAATATTAGTAAAACATTTTATACAAATAATATTTATACTTAATTAGTTTTAATCTTAAAAAAAATAAATTACAAAAATATTTTACTTATTAAAAAAATTGGGACAAGATTGAATAAGATATACATAAGTGGGTATCAAATTGAAATAAAAAGACATATATAGGGACTAAATCGAAATCAACACAATGACATCTGATAGTAACACTAACACGTGGCATTCCACGTGACACTGACAATGCCACGTGTCACACACAGGAACCTGACACGTGGTATTTTTAATTTTTTTTCAAAAATTAAAAAGAAAATAAAAAAAATAAAAAAAAACAAAAAAACCTAAATTAAACCTAAATTGTACCAAAGTGAGTATCATCCAAATAATTAAAGTATTATTCTATTTTTTAAGGATTAAAAGTGGGTGAAACTGGATTAATGAAAATTTAAAGAGACAAATTGACTATTTTACCAAACTTTTATTAGTATCTTGAATTCAATTATTTACTAATTTCTGTTTGAAGAAACTCACTCCCTAATTTGATGGCGGTAATAAATTTGAGAACAAATTGTATCAAGAACGTGGTTCTGTTATTGTTCAATTTCAAAACACAGTGACACACTCATACAGGTAAAAAAAAAGCAACAATAATACTGAAGTAATGGTTGAACTTCACAGCGTGACGTAGTTGAATTTTGGTGCCTAATATGGTATTCTGAGATGGACCTCCCATCAAACCGTCAATAAAGAAAACCAGACTTGTTCAGAAAATTTTGGCAAAAGCCTCTTCTTCTTCTTCAATCTTCAGCAATAACCCATTTTCCATACTTTTTCTTTCACTAAGGAAAACCCTTTGTCCTTATTTCTTCAAAGCAAATTCACTCTCTTTTGGTCCCTCAAATAATATTTTCGTATCTCTCTCTGTCTCTCTCATTGTTGCTGGGAAGAACACACATCCCTTTCTTCCATTGCGAAGAAATCTCTCGCAACCACTTTCCCTTGTGACGTTTTAACCATCGCCTTCGCCACCTTCTTCTGCTGACCACAATTGACTTCTTCTTTTGCCTTATAATCTCAACTCCCGTTATTTGCAGTTGCAGCCACCACCGAGGTTAATCGGATCAAGGAGTTTCTGGGTGACAAAAAAAGAAAAAAGAATGGATTTTTGGAAGGTGGGGTTCCTTTGCCTTCTTTGGGCTTCTTCTGTTCTTTCAATTGGGGCTGTGGAGCTGGGTCGACATCAACCTACTGAGAGAATTTCAGGTGGGGTTCTTCAAAGTTTGTTTTCGCCCCCGTTTCTACTTGTTTCATCAGATTCTTTCTGAGGTCGATTTATCCAGTGTTCTGTTGATTTGATTTGATTGGATTGGATTGGTTTGCTTTTGTTGATTTGGGTCTTAGAGATTTCAGTTCTGGTGAATTTCATTCCTGTTTGTTGGTCTTAATGGTTTATAATTTCTTGTTATAGTTTTCAGTGGTGTGTTTTTGCGGGTTGAGAGTTGATTTAACTAAGATCTACTTTGGTTTTAGGTTGATTCGGAAAATATCTATTACATAAATCGTTGACTAGCTTTTGAGATGTTATTCTTCCATTCAGTGTTTCAAGCACAGAATGCTAGTTCTTCAGCATTGCATGTAATGATTTAGATTCTTATAATGGCCATTTCAAAATTGGGAAGTGCCAAACATTCTATTTAGAAACTACTATTACCATGTCCTAAAATTTTTCTGGTTTGATATTTTGGGATGCACACGACCCCAATTCTTTGTAGTATGATCTATTTCTGGGACTGGTTTTGTGTAGCTGTTTATATTGTAATATATGGCAATGCGAAGACAGATTCTTATCTAGCGCAGGAGGATCTAGGGTCAGGTACAATAAGTTACGTGCTGAAATTGGTCCCAGAAATTGAAAAAGACGTACACCGGAAGGGGCTGTTTTTCAATTTAGGGTTGTGTTTTAGTCAATTTTCACTTTAGTAAGGTTATATGGATTGGCACGAGATCTTGATGACCTTTGTTGACTTATTTTAAATCATGCCGTGGCCTGATTCTGAATCTAACCTTTATTAGTGCTGCAGTACTTCGTAATATAGTGTGAGAAGGAGGAAAAGGAAAAACCAGTTTTTTTCATAGAGATTTTTGTTGTCCTCTTCATTTGCTACAAACTTCCTATATTCCAGTACTAGCAATCAGCTTAAGAGGTTGGAAGAAGCATATATGTGCACACCGAGGATGCTTTTAAGATATTGCTTGCAAAAGATATTTTTCCAATGAGCTATGAAAATATATTTAGAGCAATTTAGAAACATATTGGTAGGTCCCTGCATCCTTAGTACTCAAATTCACCCAAGAAGATAAATAGGTTTTTATGCCAGTAGCCTTTGGTGTGTTTTCTATTGCTTGATATGATAAGAGAGGAGCAAATCACTTTCATTTTAAGTTAAGGTTGAAGTGGTGCCTTTTTTCAAGCATTCTTCATTATTAAAGGTAGAATGCCAGAAGGTTATTGTCATTCTGAAGTTTGGGATCTTCCTGAATTACATAAGGGTTTCTCCTATACTTTTGATGTTTAAACTTTGACACTGGAATCTGAAGGAAAGTAGGTTCACTATATCCCTCTCTTTCTGCTAGAATTACAGCAAAAAAAAAAAAACATTGTGTCTATTTTTTTTTTAATGTAAATTAAGTTCGAAATTCTACAGGATACCTCTTTCTTTAATGGGTTAATTAGATCTAAATGAAAAATCATTAATTAAAACCTTATAATTCTGTACCCGTTTTCTTGCAGGTGAGTTAAGTGAAAAATGAGTGTACTTTGCATGCATTTTCTATCACGAAAGAATGTTGCTCCTAACTGTGTTGATACTTAGATGGTATGATGGTGTTATATTCAACTCGGCATAATGGCGTAGAGATTGTCAGGAAGTAGCATATGTTGGATTAAAATCCAATGACTAAGCAGTTGGAATGGGAGTATGGTGAAATTTTTTTTATCTAAAACTCTTGTGATACATACACATAAACAGTGTGATATATACACCTCACCTGGTTGCATGGAATTCAAGGGGTTAATATTAAGTTTGATTCTTTGTATTATTTCTGAATGACTTGCATTAAGCAATTCTGATTCAGAATTTGGAGATAAATTGGAGTCAAGTCTCAGACTTCTTTGTGCTGTTTTATCTATTTCAAATCCGCTATATTATAGTTATGTAAGGAACTGAGAGTACTAATCATGTGGTTGAACCAATTGTAGGTAGTGCCGGTGACGTGTTAGAAGATGATCCAGTGGGAAGGTTAAAAGTTTTTGTTTATGAACTTCCGAGCAAATATAATAAGAAAATCCTGCAAAAGGACCCTAGATGCCTCACTCATATGTTTGCTGCTGAGATCTTTATGCACCGGTTTCTATTATCTAGCCCTGTCCGAACCCTTAATCCGGAAGAAGCTGATTGGTTTTACACCCCTGTATACACCACTTGTGACTTGACACCAAATGGCCTCCCCTTACCTTTCAAGTCTCCACGAATGATGCGAAGTGCCATACAGCTTATTTCTTCAAACTGGCCTTACTGGAACAGGACAGAAGGGGCAGATCATTTCTTTGTAACCCCTCATGACTTTGGAGCTTGCTTCCATTATCAAGTAAGAAATTTAGTGTTCCATTTCAATTTTTCTATTTTCACAACTAATAGTTCAATTGAGCATTCAAACACATTATGCGAAGTTTGGTGAGAAGCACCTTGAATTCCAGTACTAAAGCTGTACATGGATATTGTAATAAGCATTTTTACCTTGTTATTTTGTTCCAGGAGGAGAAAGCAATAGAAAGAGGAATTCTTCCACTGCTGCAGCGTGCTACCTTGGTTCAGACATTTGGACAGAGGAATCATGTTTGCCTGAAAGAGGGCTCAATCACCATTCCTCCATATGCCCCTCCACAGAAAATGCACGCACACCTAATTCCTGAAAAGACGCCTAGGTCCATTTTTGTTTACTTCCGGGGACTGTTTTATGATGTTGGAAATGACCCTGAAGGTGGCTACTATGCAAGGTAGGTCTTATGTTTTACACCCCACAAACTTAAAGGATCGGATTTGGACATGTGACATGTGAGTGTTTTTAGTTTTCATTTATCTTTCTATCATGTTTGCATAAGATCTTTTGACTTAAAATTTATTTAGTATTTAGTTATTGAAACTAGTCAAGCATAATTGGATTAACAACATTCATGTTCTAATTGGTTCCTTCTAGTATTCTTACTGAAAACTAAGTAATTTAATCATGCATGAAGTTTGGTTCCATGTCTTCATGCTTTCATGGAAAAAACAACAAAACCATGGTGAAGGCTCAAACTGACTGAACTTTGGTATGTTACAGAGGTGCAAGAGCAGCAGTGTGGGAGAACTTTAAGGACAATCCTCTGTTTGACATTTCCACAGAGCATCCAACAACATACTACGAAGACATGCAGCGAGCTGTGTTCTGCTTGTGTCCACTTGGATGGGCCCCTTGGAGCCCAAGACTGGTTGAAGCTGTGATATTTGGCTGCATCCCAGTGATCATTGCAGATGATATTGTTCTTCCATTTGCTGATGCAATCCCTTGGGAAGAGATAGGTGTATATGTTGATGAAAAAGATGTACCTCAACTAGACACTATACTCACATCTATTCCACCAGAAGTTATCTTGAGGAAACAGAGATTACTTGCCAACCCTTCCATGAAGCAAGCTATGCTGTTCCCTCAACCGGCGCAACCCGGTGATGCTTTCCATCAAGTTTTGAATGGCCTTGCTCGGAAACTGCCGCACGACCGCACTGTCTTCTTGAAACCAGGAGAGAAGGCCTTGAATTGGACTGCTGGGCCTGTGGGGGACCTTAAACCATGGTAGCACTTATAACACCTTTCTGGGGCAATTAGGATTCTTCACACATTTTGGTCTATACTTCCAAGTGTGCATAGGTGGGGTTGGAAATTGAGATGCTGGTTTTTGTTGCCTTTGTAAATTTTGATTGTTTTTCTCAGACCATTCATTAGATCATTTGATATCCATTTTTCAGTTTTATTGCTCAAATGGTATACATACAAAAACTATGGAAATCAGTGACCTAGCACACCACAAACAATAGAGTCCTTGGCTAGAGTCAGTGACCTAGCACAAACCATGGAAATCAAGATGACATCAATACATAATAGGCTTCTTGTTTTGGTATGCATTTCTGATGATGGTAGTTGCACTGTAGAATAAGGAATGATTCGTATTGGATTAGTAATTGATTATTTCTATCATGTTAATTGGTTTGGTTCTCCAAATCACTCTTTCATTTCTTTATAAAGATATTGAAAGTTTTGAAAGCAAAGTTAGTGGTTTCATTATGATATTATTGTTACTCATTTGGTGGTTAGCTAGGGTGGTCCCATTGATATGGCTGGCATCGCAGTATCAACTTTCAACACGGTGGATTGTTTTTGGCGTTTTGTCTTTCTTTTCGTTGATGTAATATTGTGGTATGTGATGTGACCTGTCCTACCAAAATGCGAGGCGCAAATTAAGGCCCAGGTTTATTGTATTGGAAAAATATATTTTAACACCATTGTTCATTAAAAATATCTACTTTGCACCTGTTTTATTTAATAAAATATTATATTATAATAAAATATAAATTGTTAAAGTTGTAAGTTGAATGTAAGAAGGGAAAACTGTCATTTGGGATGAAAAAAAAATTGTACTCGTGGACATTTGCGAGGAAAATTTAGATAATCTTCGTGAATACCTATGAAAACGAATATATGTATTTAATTATCCATTTGATAATGTGACAAGTATGAATATTATGGTATTTGAGTCTGTCGATATCTTTTATCTATTAATAATTACCAGTAAATTTTATTTGAGTACTTTTTAATTCAAGTTATCAAAACAAATTATTAGTGGAGCTTGTGATATAGTCTCTAGTGCATGTAGTTCAACCTCATGTAGTTTAGTCTATTGTGATGGTTAATCACTATAATATTTATGTTGAGAATAAATCTAATAAATCTTTTTCTATTAATAATCTAAATGTTTCTAATAGTGGTGTGTTAGAGTCTGATCCTTTGATTAATATGTTTTCTTTAGAGAATATCACTTCCATTATTATTAGTTTGCATGTTTTACAACAACTAAATTCATCACATAGTAATTCTAAGACAGTTTATAATTTTTTGACGTCTAATAAAATTTATTTTGCGGAGAAATTGAAATTAACTTTTAAATGTATTAATATGCTTGATGAGAGAGTAGATTCTAATATTAAAGAGGATGATGAATCAATTCAAACATTTAGAAAATCCGACAGGGGTAGATTACGAAAGAAAGTTAATATTAAATTTTCCAAAACAAAAACATCTAGAAAGTACTAATGAGTTTAGAGGTTCTTTTTGGAATGTGAGAGGATTGACTAATTATAAGTCTCTTAATATGTTGAGGAATTTGATTATTGGTATTGTTTGGTGTTTGCATTTTTTTAAACATACAAAGTTCAAAGTTTATCATATTTTTCTTGAAGAAAATCATAGAGAACCATTTAAATGATTTGATGTTTTATAGCCATGTTTTTTTTTTTTTATCATGGATTTAGTGTGGTTTTCCTATTTTTCTTTCTCTTTTTAATAAAATTTTAATGTGATGCCTAATATGAATTTATTTGGAAAAAAACATTATGAAAGAATTGTTTAAAATTTGACTTTATATATTTATGTTTTTTTTATTTAGACTAATAAAATTGAAATTATTTTATAAAGTATTAACATTTTAAAACGTATATCTTGGTGTAACTCGTTTAACTTTACCTTTTAGAAAAAAAAAATTCATTTGTATTAATATTTTACTAATTAATTTTATTTGAATTGTACTTAAAAATTAATATTTTAGCTAAGTTTATATTTTAAAGATTTCATTTTAAATAATTTTTTTTAATATTTTAGAAAAACAAAAATAAAATATCCACCAATTCAGGTATAAAAAAATCATAAGTATTCACTTATAAATATCCGACAAATAACAGATAATGTGATAAATGAAACTAATAACATAAATGTTATTCATATTTAATCCGATTTGTTGTCGTCTTTAATGTTAACTTATCATGATTTTATTTTTATGTGAGAATAATGTATAAAGATGTAAAATAAATTATTTACTATTAACAATGATACTAATTATCAGTTTAATTTTTCATGTACAATATTTTCCATTTTTTTTTTGAAAATAATTTAAAATTAAATAACAATAAATAGGATATTTAATAATAGAAATGGGCAACCACACTAAGTCCAACAATTAAATAAAGTAAATAGGGTATTACTCCTGGCCTCTTACTACATTTGCAAGAAACAACATTGAACAACATAAACATAAACGAGGTTGAGTACATAAATAATACAATTTCATTATATTAGGTTAAACATCGGAAAGGTAGAAATATTACTACATTTAGGGTCGTTTAGTAACAGATGAATAAAAAAATGTTTGGCACATATTATACTAAGAAAGAACAACCAATGCTAGACTGTAATAAACCGTAAGATGATTAAAGAAGAATAGGTTGATTAGACTATGAATTTATGATTAAGACATGCACTACTAATAATAAATTTGATGCATACCTGATATATTCATATTCAATCTAACGTGTGTTAATGAGTTGAAACAAGATTTATTAAGAAAGCATTTATGGAGATCACATGATCCAAGTAAAAGAGAGATGACCAGACCATACTAGGCAATGTATTGACTAGATTAGGGATATCAACGGTAGGGATAGGATAGGGGTAATAGCATCCTCGTACCCTATCTACTGTATAAATATCTGTCCCGTATTCGTACCCATATTCGTCGGATATCCATTATGTGGGTACCCGCCTATTTTTTTATATTCGTAGGTATCCACGAGTACCCGTGGGTATTTACAAAATTATTTAAAAAATAAATATTTAATCATAAATTCAAATAAAATAAAATAAAATACATCATTGTCATAAATTTTAAATAAAGTTCAAATAAACTCAAGTTCATACAAGTCCAAATAATTAAAAAGAAATATAAAATGACGTTCAACACAATGAAAATTCTTTAATTAATGTTTTTTCTCCGATTGATTCCTGATAAATAAATAAATAATAAATCTCAACTGTCACGTGCCAAGTATTCTTATTTTGATTCCATCATTTGACAACAAGCATACCATAAACGTCACTATCTATATAGGGTTTGATTATGCCCAATTTCAAAGAAAGGAAAAAGAAGAATGTTAAGGGATGTACCTAGAAGAAGACAACGTACCAATACTTGAAACGAGAAGAATGAAGACAGAAGACAAGATGTGCAACTTAGAAAAAAATAGGTCAGAATATTTTTTACTAATATATATGAGGGTATTTTTGTGAATTAAAGTTTAGTGGGTACGAATATTATGATACCCATACCCGCCCCGTTAACATGCAGGTATCAAAAATACATGTACTCACGGGTAGCGAGTATTAATTTTTAATACTCGTTTCCTACTCATTGCGAGTTTTATCTGCGGATACCCGCGGTACGAGTTTTATTGACATCCCTATACTAGATGATATGATGTCAAACACCATCAAATGATGAAAGTACAAATAAACACTAGTCAAACGAAACAAGACAAAGTGATTCATCAAACAAATTATTAAGTCCCTATTTTATTGCACTTTTGATAGTTTATAGCATTCCTTTTGGGCCTTATTTAGTTCTATTTTTTTTGTTTTTAGTTCAGATTTTTTTTTCTTAGTAAAAGTCTTGCGTTTTTTTTTTGTTGAAAATGTGTTAATTTGGAGTTTTTAGATAGATATTTTGTTAATAAGTGTAAAAGTAAATTCTGACAATTTTGACCTATGCTGCTTGTTTGATCTATAACTTTTTAATAGTTATCCAGTTAAGTTTATTCTTTTTGCATCACATTCTTAATTCAATTATCTATAATTTGAGTGTAAGAACATAATTTGTAGAGTTTTATGGAAGTTTCAGTTTTACTTTGGAAATGCTAGACAATTTGTAGAGGTGTTGACTTGTGATATTAGGTGTAATTTTTTTCTTAGCTTGTGATACAATCCTATTCAGGAAAGAGTATGATCGTTTCTGAATTTGAATCCTCAAGAGGCACGACACGAATAAATCAGAGAAGAACGCGGAATAAGACAGAGATGAAGGACGCCACAATCTAGCAGATTGATAAGTCAAGTGAAGATTTGCCACAAAGATGTTAATCTTTGATAAGAACCAGAGGCCTAAGCCAAGAACAAAGAAAATTCTCTTTTTAATGAAATCAAATTCAATATATGACTAAAAGTGTCCACATCAGTTTTTAGTACCTTTATTTATAGGCACATAAGTTTAAGCAAACCTATAAACCCTACAAGAAGGCCCAAGCCCAAAACATAAAAGCATAAACTAATTATAAAAGAAAGCTCAAAGCTCAAAGCCCAAAAACATAAAACATAATTAATTTCTAAAAGAAAATCCAAAAGTTCATCTTCAAGTTCTTCTTTTATGGAATCTTGGGATAGTCCTCTATCATTCCCTCCTTCTTGAAGAGAATTTGTCCTCAAATTCGTACCACTTGAAGTTTAGGAAATAGACTTCTATCGTACCCTCCTTCTTAAAGAGAGTTTGTCCTCAAATTCGTCTCACTTGAAGATTCTGTATCATTCTCCCCTATTTGGAGAGAATTTGACCCGAATTCTGAAAGGTCTTCCCGGATCAAATACGCATCTTATAATGATATATTTGATGGCCCCGCAGTCATTGCACATTGACCCCAATCTATCTTTCATAGGTACCAGAATGACTAGAATAACACATGGACTCAAACTTTCTTGAACCGATCCTTTGTTCATAAGTTGCTCCACTTGCTTCTGTAGCTCTTTCGTTTCTATTGTGTTACTCCTATAAGTTAGCCTATTAGGAAGGGATGCACCTTGAATGAGATCTATATTATACTCAGTACCCCTTTTAGGAGATAAACCATGAGGGATGTCTTTAGGAAAGACATCATCATACTTCTTGAGAAATTGCTCCATACCTAAAGACAAATAAACTTGTATAGAAGAGAGACAAATATTGTTAGGCATAAACAAATATAAGGGCTGTTTCTTAATCAACGCTCTGTTTATTTCTTTTTCTCTCAATAAAAGGCTTTTATCACTCCTTATTTTTTTACCTTCCTTTTTCTTTCCTTTTTCTGGAATTTTCTCTCTTCCTTCTTTTCTCTCTTGCTCTCTTCTCACTCTCATCTTAATTTGATCCTCACAAACTTCTCTAGGAGATAAAGGTGTTAGGGACACCTTCTGCCCCATAAACAGGAAATAATACTTATTGGTTAGACCATCATGGGTTACCTTTCTATCATATTGCCAAGGCCTCCCCAACAACAAGTGACTCACCTCCATAGGTACCACATCACATACTACCTCATCGACATATTTACCTATAGAGAAAGCAATGTTCACCTGCTTATCTACCACCAATTCTCCATCCTCACTCAACCATTGCAAAGTATAAGGACTGGGGTGCATAGATGTCACCAAACCAAGCTTTTCCACTAGTCGTTTACTAGCTACATTTGTACAACTTTCTCCATCAATGATGAATGAACACACCTTTCCCCTAACCATACATCTAGAATGGAAAATATTTCTTCTTTGGCTCTCATCTTCCTCCGTATTCATACTACCCAACAACCGCTTAACCATCAAGAGATCTCCCTCCACAGGGGGGACTTCACACTCCTTTTCCTCCTCATCACTACTAGATGATTCACCCGCGGAATGCTCACTAATGTACTCACCATTCACCAACAACATCACAGTTCTTCTGTTGGGACATTCAACTGCGATATGTCCTCTACCCAAACATTTAAAACATTTTATTGCACTAGAACGTGAAGAATCATCATTACTAGCTTGAGAAGTTACTTTACCATTTGGGGACTCCTTCTCCTTAGATTTAGGAATGGTAGAAGTAGCTCCCTCCTTCTTATATTTCTCTGTATCTCTCCATGAGGTGGATGACTTCCTATAGGCACTTCTTCTCTTAAGTTGTTGTTCCACTCTGGTGGATTGGTGAATAAGATCCTCCAAGGTCTAATAATGGTGCATTTCCACCACATCTTAAATCTCCCTATTTAATCCATTCAAGAATCTATCCATTGTAGCCATATGTGTTTCTTCCACTTCAGCTTTCATCAAGGTGACCTCTATCTCTTGAACATACTCTTCAACACTCTTATTTCCCTGTGTAAGTCTTTGTAATTTGTTGAAGATCTCTTTTTTATAATAAGGAGGCACAAATCTTTCCTTCATAGCTACCTTTAATTGCTCCCATGTAGAAATTGGCAATTGCCTTCTTCTAGCTATGTCCACGGTGATTTGATTCCACCAATTCATAGCATAGCCTTCAAACTCCAAGGAAGCCATAAGCACCTTATCATCATCCTCATAATCGTAAGAGTTAAAGATTTGGTCAAGCTTCATTTTCCATGCCAGGTAGGCTTCTGGGTCATTAGCTCCATTAAATTTAGGAATTATAATCTTCCTCCACATCTTATCTCTTCGAGGTGTGTGGTTCCCGAACTCCTATCGTCTTTGGCCTTGTCTTGGCTTAAAATCATGCTCCTCCTCATCATTATCCCTCCTAAGCATGTGGTTCCCAATTGCCTCTCGTGTTTGGCCTCGTCGTGGCCTAAAAACATATGACGCTTCATCATTATGAGAAGAATGGTCTGAATCATCATGTCTCCTTCTTCTTCTCTCCACTCCCTCTAATCTCACGCTCACATCTTCATTAAACTTTTGGAGCCTTTCGAACTGTTGTTGATTGTGTTGTTGCATTTGATTCATTTGTAATGTGAGCTTATCAAGTGCAACCATAAGTGTCACAGTCTTAGGTGATAGAGGCTCACTATTCTGGGAAGAAGTCATGCCCTATAAGCAAATGTTAGCAACAATATTGTTTTTATTTATTTATTTATTTATTGGGACCTCACCACTCTGCTAAGTGTTTCACTCAATTTTTCACTCGTGTATCACACTTATAGGCTTTTCTTGAATGTACTCTCTTGCCTTTTACCACTCAAATTCCCTTTAGGGCTTAACAAAGAACTCTAGTAACTTAAGCAAAGAGTGAACAAACAATGTGAAAAATGTTGCGAGATATAAATCTTGACTTTAGAGGATAAAGAAAATTCAAAACTCTAGACAAAACTTCAAGGAATTTTATAGACACAAAACAAGAAAATTAAAATTAGAAAATAATAGGACTACCAAAGAGATTCAAATGAGACAACACAGAGACTTTAAGAGAAAGACTGATTGCAAGGAGATATCAATAAATCACAAATAAATTGCAATAAAAGTTATGTTGAACTCCCTTTTTTTTGGATCCTTCTTTTTTTATTTCTTTTTCCAATATATATTTGTTTCCTTTGGCCTTGATCCACAATATTTTTTTTTGTAGTTCAACAAAAAAACAAACTTAAACAATTGATCCTTTAAATCCTCATACTCATGTAAATCAAAAGTAAGTGTACTTGCAAATCCCAAACACAAAAACAAATAATTTTCACGAATCAAATGTAGAAATACACAATTTAAATAAAGAACAGAAAAAAAAATACGCCAAATAAAAAAAATTCAACCAAATTGGAAACAACCTTAGGGGTTTCACTCCTTACAAACGAAACAAACAAAATTTAAAACAAAAAACAGAACAAGGAGACATTGAAAAATTGTAGTTTTTTTATATGACAGAAAAATAACATATAAGAAGAAATTTAAACCAGAATCTATCTCTAGATACCAGATGATACAATCCTATCTAGGAAAGAGTATGATCATTTCTGAATTTGAATCCTCAAGAGGCACAAAATGAATAAATCAGAGAAGAACGCAGAATAAGATAGAGATGGAGGACGCCACAATCTAGCATATTAATAAGTCAAGTGAAGATTCGCCACAAAGATGTTAATCTTTGATAAGAACCAGAGGCCTAAGCCAAGAATAAAGAGAATTCTCTTTTTAATGAAATCAAACTCAATATATGACTAAAAGTCTCCACATCAGTTTTTAGTACCTTTATTTATAGGCACATAAGTTTAAGCAAACCTGTAAACCCTACAAGAAGGCCCAATCCCAAAACATAAAAGCATAAACTAATTATAAAAGAAAGCTTAAAGCCCAAAAACATAAAACATAATTAATTTCTAAAAGAAAATCCAAAAGTTCATCTTCAAGTTCTTCTTGTATGGAATCTTGGAATAGTCCTCTATCATTCCCTCTTTCTTGAAGAGAATTTGTCCTCAAATTCGTACCACTTGAAGTTTAGGAAATAGACTTCTATCGTACCCTCCTTCTTAAAGAGAATTTGTCCTCAAATTCATCTCACTTGAAGATTTTGTATCATCTTGTTTATGCAGTTCATTTGAAAGAGTGGGACTTAGATGATTTTGTGGTGTTGTGAAGGTTTTGCTGGTATTTGGTCCAGTCACACTTGGTTGTGATGATTAGAGAAGCTTGCAAGAGAAGCTAAACCTGGATGAAACTATTAACTTGTCCATCACTTTACTCAATGGGTTGGTTGGTGTTGTGGTGCAAAGTTAGTTCTTCTGTAATTTTATCCTTCTTTGAGTGTTCATTGATATAAAATTTTGGAAATGCCACTATTGTGATGATACCTTAGTGATTCGTTGAATAAATCAACATAAGGGTTTAACTTTGGGCTTGGGAAAAAAATGAATGTGTGATGACGATAATGTTTGTTGTCCATGTTAAAAAGGTTGTGATTGTCGTGTTTGGTTGAATGTAATTGAGCGTGTACAGATATGGGAAGGCCAAATTGATATAATAAGGCCAGATTGCTACTGTTTTGGGGAGTTTGGTGTATCAATGAAAGTGTGGTATGTAAGTGAAACTTGGTTTGGCATGAGGGGATGGATTAAAGGAACTATTGCAGGTATTGTATTGGTGAGTTCATGATTCGTTGTTAATTTCATGTGTTAATATGAGCCAAAGTAGTGAATGCATGTGTGGATATAAGATAATGCATCTGATGTGTGGTAGTGTGTTTTGAGGCATGTTGTGACGTGTGGATCTGTGTTATTGTATTATGGAAGTATGCATTAGTGGTTGGTAAATTGGAACCTGTTTTGGGACATAAACCAACAGTTTGACGCTACTAGTATAGCGCATGGTGGCACTGTTGGACCGCCAAGCGATAGGTGGGACAAGGAGGCCCTAGAGGGTGTGGCACCAGGCGGTGTTACTGAACTGCTAGGTGGTCTACAATAGGAACCGATAGGCGGAGCTTTTGTTCTGCCAGGCGATGGTCAAAAGGTTGGTTGCGGGTTTTGGTTTTTATGCATACGTGAGTGTGATGGTCTTGTGATCTGGTTCCATTGAGAAATTAAGGGGCTTGTATGCTAAGTGTGATTAAGTGTGGTAAGCGATAAGGTATGAATCCTATGGGCTCCTCATGTTGGGTTATGGATATGCTACACTTGAATGTTACAAACGGGGAGGTTCATAAGGGAGGATCATACGCATGATAAAATACGGACGAGGAGGTTCGTTATGGTGGTTCCTTTGTGTGAGAAGTACGAGCGAGGAGGTTCATAGGATGATGCGTTCACACTTGGATTTTTTACGAGTAGGGAGGTTTGTAATTGGTTGTGTTCATGTGTGATGAAGGATTGACCCTAACCAAGGATGAAGGCACATGCTTAAGAAGACTAAACATGTTTAGAAAGGAAGTTCATTAATCTTTCATCCATGTTCATTGTTTTCATTATGTTTGAAATTCCCTAAGTTGACTTTGGATATTGAATTTTGGATTGTGATGCTTAATTCTAGTTTTAAATGTTGTTTTACACTTTTTTCTACACTAGAGTCATGATTGTGAACTTAATTATTGGTTTAGACTTTAATTTCTAGTTCTTGCTAGTAAGGTTACTTAATTTTGATATTTTAGGTTTCATGCTTTGGTTATAATTAGGATTTTTGACTATGTTATTGTTCTTGTTAAATTCTCCATTCTAGTAGTCAATTAAGAGAATTTTAAACTTGTTTGCATTTATGTTTGGTAAAGTTACTCAATTGTGCATTGTAGAATAAATAATATACATTGGATCAAAATGTTGTCATGTTGGTTCTACTACCAAATCGGTTTTTAATTGTTAGTCTGTGAATACATTGCATAAATTCAGTTTTGTATATTAGACCAAATAAACCTAGTGCTGTAAAACCTGGGTGCTAACTTGACTATAAATCTACCAAATGTGGTTTGATAATTTTGAATGGTTTGATAGTTCTTGATTCATCTCATGCATGGTTTTATATATTCAAGTAGGTTTCCATTCCTAGCATTACATCTATCTCAATTCTTCACAATATACTACAAGAAAATTGTATATTATCTATAAAAATTTATTTACAAAATATATTTCGTAGATAATTTAAATTTATCTACGAAAGTTGGTCGTAGATAAAATTAAAGTTCATAGGTAAAAAAAATAAATTATATGTGAAAATTTTCATAGGTAAGCATGGTAGATTTTGGCGGAAAATTTTCATACGATACTTTACCTATGAAATTTGGTGTAGAATGCTTTGTATGTAAGAATTTTTAATTTTGTTTATTAGAAATATATTTTTTTCTAAGTTACACATTCAAAAGCTAGGCAATTCCTTTCTAAAAGTTAGCCCTATGCAAGCATTCGAAAGCTCATGTCTGAAGCTCACCATGATTTCTGCAACTCCGAAGGTCACAATGTTCTCTACAACTCCGAAGCTAACTACAACTTCAAAATCTCAGTTTGAAGGTTCATCAACTGAGGTTCATCCACCGTTGAGGTTCATCCCACTTGATGCGTTGAGGTTCGTCGCGCAAAGCTAACGCAACAACGAGGTTGACTTCACGCGAGAAAGGTAAGGCATCCCAATTCCAACAACAACGAGGTTGACACTCATGAATTGGGTTTTTTCGTCAAGTAAGTGATGGGGTTTGGGGTTTTACATTTTGGGTATTTTTGAAAGATATGTCAAAATTTCTTGGAATCTTGAATGAAAAAAATTACAATATGATTATCATCTTTTCGATTGATTGATACACAGTTAAATAATGGCATAAAGAACAATGAAAACTTTGAGCATTATGATCTGGAAAGTATGTATAGGAAAAAAATTGTTATTTTGGAAGCTAGTGATTCTGTTAACGTGATAAAAAGGGAAGTGGTTCGATTCAAAATATTTAGATTGCTAGATTGCTTAATTAAGTACTAATTAGCTAGTATTATTATTATTATTGTCATGTGAGTGGTTTTGCAAGTGCCCCATCTTTGGAAACCGGGAATACAAGGGGAGCTTACCTAGTTTGACATTAAAGCCACAATCATGGACAAAGGTTGAGTATGCATGCATGTCTAGACATTGACTTCTTTCTTGAATTAGAAGTATTAGTTAATAACATTGATTTCATTTGCTATGTAGTTATTCCTTCTAGAACTTTCTTTGTTATTAGAATAATTTCTTTTATCCAAATAAACATAGGCTTAACTACACTGTTTAAATTTTTGTTTAATTATATTGTTTATATTTTTGTTGGTCAGGTAGGTAGCATTATATTTGTCGTCTGCCTTCGGGTACATGATTTTCTTATCCAAAAACAAAACTTGTTGTTCAGCAAAGGGCCTCCAAGCTAGTTCCCTATATCTCAAAATAAGTAACACTAATTTTTCCCATATCTCATTACTCCCAAGACACTTCAAACAACTACCATTGATAGCTTTCAGTTAGATAGATAAACAAATAATTGAATTAAAAACTACTGAAAATACAACGATTGTAAGAAAACTCGAGAAAACTCTATACTCTAGTAAGAGTACCACATCATTTGAGATAAGCATTTTAGTCGTGACTTCCTTGTTGGTTGCATTACACTGATAAAAATTGTGGCATTAGAAGGGATGAACTAGTTGTAGGATAGAAATTATGGTCCCTGTCTCCTTATCCTTGTTCTTCTACTGTAGTTATAAAATTTCAAATAAATTCATTATTTTGAAAATGTTATTGTGGTCAAAGGTCAAGAATAGCAAGTGTTATAAAAATACTAACTAACTGTTCTTGCAGAGAACAAACAAGATAAGTTAGGCACAAGCATCACCTTACCCATGTAGTCCGTTATCTCCTTAGTTGGCCTCTTCCTGCTTGACACATGTCAGTTTGGACCCAGCAGGGGTTACTGCAGAAGGGACTCCGAAGCTCAAGTGAGTCAAAACTCTAAAAAAGGTCAAATATGTGATTAAGGAATGCGTACCTTTAATTACTGGGGTCCACGCGTATTTATAGAGCATTAATTATGTCTGATTATCCCATGAGCCTGGCCTTGACTTGGGCTCTAGCTTGGGCTGTGAGTGGGCCTGGGCCCTAACCCAGGCCCTTAAGACCTATTGAACGCGGGGGCTTCCATTTTACTAAGTATATTGAAGTTATCGGCCTCAACTGACTACTTCCCTTGACGGTTTGTGTTGCTCGTGTACCGTCTTAGGCGAGTAGTTCCTCTAGACGTCTAGGTTACCGGTCTTGGCCGGTTACTCAAATGCCTTGGTATATGGTGATCGTTTTATCATTATTTTGTTAAGCTGGCTTGGTGTGATACACTAACAAAAAGCAAATCACACACACAATTGCACAATTATGCTATATCAAATTGGCATAACCCCAACTTAAATAAGATTTTTCTACATATATGCACATAATGAAAGTGAAAATAACGAGAGAGCAAAGATGCAAAATATGTAAAAAAAAAAACACCTAAAACATCAACTAAAACCATCCATACAAGTCCTAATTAACTAAAAATGATCAAATGAAGTCTCAAAACATGACTCCTAAAAGAACTTCTAAAACCTACTACTTAAAACTCACAAAACTTGACTAGAACAACTAAAAACTTGAAACTACACTAAAATAGCTTAAAAATTTGTAAAGAAACTATCCTAACAAGTTTGAAACCATTAAATTTAGCAAAGAAACAAGTCACATTACAAAACTACCTAAACCAAAATTTGACTACCTAAACTAGGCTTAAAGTGGTAAAACTGAAAACTACATTACTCTAATTATTGAATATGCTATCTAACTACCTAAACAGCTTCCAAATGGTAGGAAACTAACAAGAAAAGAACTACCTACTAGAAACATGTAGAATATTATGTAGCTTGCTTTGTTTCCCTTCTAGCCCCCTATTAATCCTTTTGTTAAACAACCTAATTAGCGACTTAACCAATTGCTAAAATACTTGTATGTCACTGTGTCTCTGCCATAAGGGAATCCAAAGAAAAAAGGGCCTACAAACATCTTTTTAAACTGAATGAGAATTCGGTTTTGGAATATTGTCCATGGAAATAATAAAAAGAATCATTTTTATTGTTCTCCTAACACAACACTCTATGCTTTTGGTAGGATAGAGAAGTAGGTCATTATTCTTGATTAATCCTTAATCAAATTTTAAGCGCAAATAAATGGGTAATCTCCTCTTTAGCAAGATTTATTTCATATTCAAAATAATGATAACAACTATTAGAATTATAAACTTTATAGTCCATACATATAGTTCATATAACATTGTAAAGGTAGCTTACAAATTTAAATCCAACCTAGAATATGGATGAACAAACACATAAAATAATTTAAATCCTTACTGTTGAGAATAAAGAAGATAGAGATTGAGATTAATCTCCCTTGTGTATAAACCACACATAGGGTAATCTATTTATAATAGAGAGAGGTACAAGTAAAAAGAGTAACTGAAAATAAAAAGATTAAATAGAAGATATTGTTTGATATTGTGGTTATCAATATCTAACAATATCTTAATAATATCAAACTATATCTAA
>Ga0214542_1005806_pt1 | contig 23135 bp, 16 predicted proteins | sample CNSS1metaG_FD_160096 | JGI IMG/M metagenome (GOLD analysis project Ga0214542, IMG submission 160096) | Root nodule microbial communities from cowpea collected in UCLA plant growth center, Los Angeles, California, USA - CNSS1 | ecosystem: Host-associated > Plants > Roots > Nodule | place: USA...
TTTTCCTTTTATTCTAATCTTTCTTCTTCCTTTCGAATGTCTTAGACATGCCATCGTAGAGGAACTGGCAGAATTTGGCGCAGCTATTCATATATGTTCACGAAAGCAAGATGATATTGATAAGTGTGTGGAAGAGTGGAAGAAGAAAGGATTCAACGTCACTGGTTCAGTCTGCGATGTCCAACATAGCCACCAACGCCAGAACCTTATGGAAACTGTTTCCGAAATCTTCCACGGAAAGCTTGACATTCTGGTAACATTCAACCCCCAACCCAAAATTCATTTATAGACACTAATTTTAATGTTTTAAAATATATCAAATATCTGAGCTGAGAATTAATTAACTTGGATTATTTTCGTTGCCATTGGCACATAGGTACAAATGGTAATTTATGTTTATATAGAAAGACATTTGAGACCCGCTATTAGAGACAATTCTATATATTTATATTCAGAGATTTGTAGATAAAATATCACACGAGAATAAAAATGATTTAAACGTAATTACATTTAACACTTTAAAATTATAATTATACTTTTTTTACATAAAAGTATAATTATGCTAAAATTAATTCTATCAAATTTTAATACAATAGAATATGTAATAAACTCCTAGTGAGGCATTCAATTCAGTTAATGCATTCGATGCATCTAACATGGTAGTTTTTAATTTCTTCTCTGAAGTCTCCATTTGTTGATTTTGTGATTCAGTTTTCATTATTGTATTTGAGGGTATTTGATATGCGGTTGTCTCTTAGGTGAACAATGCAGCGATGGAACTAACAAAGGACATATTAGATCACACCGCTGAAGATGTATCAACTATAATGGCTATAAATTTTGAGTCTGTGTTTCATTTGACTCAACTTGCACACCCACTTCTTAAACAATCTGGATATGGGAGCATAGTATTTATTTCATCCATTGCTGGTGCAAAAGCTATTCCATCTTTATCTACTTATTCAGCCGCTAAAGGTATACATACTAATTTCTTTTTCTAATTTTCCTGATATATTAATATTTTTGGGAATCGAAGTTGTTGATCTGAACAAAATATATAATATAATTCAGGAGCTATGGATATATTCACCAAGAACGTAGCATTGGAATGGGCAAAGGATAACATTCGTGCAAATGCTGTAGCACCTGGACCAATTTGGACTCCACTCCTTGAATCTATCAGGGTATGTTTAAGATACGAAATATAGATATTGATAATGTGCAAAACAAGTTTTACCTGAAAACTCCCCTTCTTTCCCAATTAACATTAAAGAGGAAAATGCACAGTTGATGTGGTAGTGATTGTTGTTGTTACAGGAGAAAACTGGAGCAGAAGAGTATGATGGTAATGTTACATCTAAAATACCTTGTGGTCGTATAGGAGAAACCAAGGAAGTATCACCACTGGTTGCTTTTCTTTGTCTCCCAGCTGCATCATACATCACTGGCCAGATTTTATATGTAGACGGCGGTTTCACATCTTAAATCCCAATTTCTCACTGCACAATTAATTAAGACTCACTTCTACTCTTCAATTTTTATTCTCCATCGTTCATATGTTTCCTTTCAATCTTGCTTACCATCATTGGTAAGCCATCTTTTTCATTTATCTTAAAGTTCTTAAGCATTTTCTCTCGTCTTAAGATTGCTATATTTCGCCCCTATATGTTGTGTACAAATATTTGCTTAATAATTATGAATATAATTTTTGAAGAGATATAGTTAATTTATATTATATAATTAAGTGTAAATTTACTTCTATTTAAATCCTATTCTAGTTATGTGTGTTGAGTTTATCCTGTTAACTTATTATTATATTGCTATTGAATTGTTTATAAATATTTAGTTTTATGCTCATGGAATGTGTCACAAATTATTTATAATTTTTAAGTACCGGTGATTTAATAAAACCATAAAAACTATTTATAGGTAACTCAACTTTTAATGTTGATGGATGCTCTTGTAAGGGTGTTTTTCAAGAATTTTGTTCGATGCTTGTTCAAGTCTGTTTTGGTGAATAAACTCGACGTAAATTCTTCTAACAGGACTAGCAAATAAATTATTTTTCAGTTTAAATTATAGAATTTTAATTCAAGATTTCAACATTGACACAAAATTTATGTGTAGACCACTTACATTATAAACCAATTTGACAAATATATCTAATTTGGTGAATTGTCTTCTTACGTGAATATTAATTAAGAATTCATGACTTAGCATATTCATGCGTGTGAATACAACATCTATTTCATTTTTTCACCATCATATAAGATCCACAAATTCCTATATAGACTTTTGTCATGGCAATATTATATTCTTACGAGATACCCCCAGTAAATTAAAATTTAAACACTTGTATTCTTGAGTCACTTGTTTTATAATCAAATGAAAATTATATCGTACTAACACATTTTTGGTGCATAATCTAATTGATGTCTTGAAACCCAAAATTAACGCTTCATACTTGACTTTATTATTTGAACAATTTGATCGAATTTCATGCAACACTTTAGTGTGGATACTATTAGGGGAAATTATTACTATGCTTACACCAATTCCATTAATTGTGCTTGATCTATCGAAATACAATATCCATTGATCATTTTCTACTTAAAGTAATTATTCAATACAATCTTGAGTATGGTTGGCCATAATATCCTTGTCCTTTAGTTGCTTTTAAACTTTCGAATTGAAGTGAAAACTCAATTAATGCTAGCATCTACTTACTGACTCGATTATGAATAATAGGTTTCGATAAAAAAGAACTTTAATACATTGTTATTTGAAAAGACAATAACTTCATGGGGTTTCAAAATATTGTTTCAACTTACAATAAAAATAAAACAAACATAAATACAATTTCTCCATATCACTACATCAACTTTGAACATTTATTAATATTCTACTCAAATAATAAGTGGCACATTTCATTCCATTTGAGTCTTCTTGTGTTAAACACGCTTACTATTGTAATCATCGTACAAATAACTTCAATGATTTTCCTTGAGGAACCAGTATCAATACTATGAGATTAATCAACGCTTGTTTCACTTCCTCAACACTTTTATCATTATTGCTTTGACCTTGTTCCCATCGATCTAGATGCCTTTTTCATGAACAGTGAATCATAAGAATTCACTTGCACTTAAAATGCACATTTTAATGGATTCATTTTCAAACCATGTTTTCTCATTCTTTCAAAAGACTCTATCAAATTATCTAAATGAGAACTTTTGGATTTTAATTTAACCACGCTATAATCAATATACATTTTCATAAAATCATCAATTAAATAATAAAGAATCAAGTTCATAGTTCTTTCATAATCAGAGTTAATCTTTTCAATTTACAAGGAAATCAAGTATGATAGACACCACACAAGTCAAATTATAAATTCTCTCACCAATGCTCTGTTAAGTGTTTAGGTTTGTGTTTTCATTCAAAATAGACATATAAGTAAACACTACTATAACTTAGCAAAATTCTAACATTCACACACTTTTTGGAAAACATGCATTCAATGATCATGAAGACTTTTCAAGGGTTATAATGGGACCAAGGTAAAGGTAAGAAAATTAATTAAGATTTAGAGGTTTTAAAATAAAGAATAATATATATATATATATATATATATATATATATATATATATATATAAATATATAATTTTTTATATATATTTATATATATATATAAAAAAAAAAAAAAATATATATATATATATATATATATATATATATATATATATATATATATATATATGTGTGTGTGTGTGTGTGTGTGTGTGTGTGTGTGTGTGTGTAGGATGTCATTCATTCATGTGTGTGGCTCGGTGTGTTATTTTTTATGAGTATGTTGTGAGGGATATGAGATTGATTGGATCCATTGACTGAGATATTAAGCATGAAAGTTAAAGAAATGAGATATTTTATCAATTGTGTGTTATAATAGGTTAGGTGTTAGTTTTCCATAGGACATGATTACTAGAAGTCTTTGAAAAGGCGTAGAGTGATAAATTACACTTTTTATTACAATTGTGATTGAGGAATATAATACTTTGATGACAATGCTTCAATTTACATTATGTATTATGGATGTTGTTAAGGATTTAGATATCTTAATGACAATGTTTAGTATAACTTGTTGAGAATTCAATAAGATTAATGTGTGTATATGTGTATGATATGATTTTTAAATTTAAATTAATTTGTCTATATATTTTTTGTTATAAATTACTATAGTTATAACTTAAACCTTACAAATAATATTAATCAAATTATTACTACTACAGTTTTGACTTTTTAACTCGTCCTTTATGCCTCGGTTGTATAGCAAACGAGGCGAATAAACACGCGGTGGCAATTTTGAAATTTTTACAACCTTTAATGCCTCGGTTATTTCAATACCCGAGACAAAAACTTACATTATGCCTCGGTTCACTCAAACCCGAGGCCTAATGTCTGCCAAAATTTTTAATTCTCCCGTCATTTTTAATTTTTCAATTAAACGAAAAGGGTTTTGTCTCGATTGTTTAAGACCCGAGGCATAAACTTCACACTGGTTCAATTTTATTTGCACTGCAGGAAGGTGGAAAGTTTAGGTTAAATAAACCAAAATCAACAACAATCCTCGTCTTCCTCTCTGCACCACATTCTTCCTCATTTTCTCTAACACTTCAAACTTTCTTTCTCTCCATCTCCAAAATCAAACCCAATCATTTCCAAAGTTTCAAACTTTCTTTCTCTCCAACATCTCAGATCCAACATCCAATCTCAAAGGTAAGATCATTCAATGAGGGACGCTACGGAAGCGTCGCTGGCCATCTGAGGCGCCACCACCATCGCGCACACCGACGCCGTGGAGACATGGCGGAAGCAAAGGGACTCTGGTTCACTGGTGTTGCTCGTCGCTGCACCACAGACGACAAACGCACGCCGCCACACCCAGTGAGGGACTCTGGTTCGCCGGTGCTGCTCGTCGCCTCTGGTTCGCCTTCATTGTCGTCTCTGTTCGAAGTTCCGACACTATCATCCTCCGTTCGAAGTTCCGACTCGCCCGCGACGATTATTTCTCCTTTGTTTCTTTAGCCGTCGAACCTTTTTCTTTCTCTTTTTCTTTGTGATTTAATACAATAGAGTATGTGTGAATGAACTGAGGTGCGAGTTGGAGTGAGTACGGTGTTTGGGTGTATTTTCTGTGTGCAGGTTGAAGTGTAAAGGAGCAATGGGTTTGGGGATTCTGTGTTGGTTATGCATGACTGGTGTTAGAGATTGAATGATTATGAATGATTGTAAAAGGGAGACGATGGTGGTCGGGAAGATGAAGATGAGATAATGGTGAAAAAAGGGTTCTAAAATGGCCACTATTTTTGTGCTTTAGGTGCGTGAGTGTTTATGTGTAATAGACATTGAATCTGATAATGGAACTCAGGCAGAAAGGCTGGGTTGTTTTAATTTTTTTTTTAATTTTTAATGTCTATATTAGGCCTCGATTATTTTAGAACCGAGGCAGTAATGATTGAATATGCCTCAGGTGTAAACCGAGGCAGAAAGGTAACATTTTTTACCTCGACAATATATGTCTTGGGTCTTAAACTGAGGCCAAAAGACTAAAATAACCGTGACAGAAAGGTAACATTTTTTACCTCGACAATATATGTCTCGGGTCTTAAACCGAGACCAAAAGACTAAAATAACCGCGGCAGAAACTCTCTCCTGCACCCGTATATATTTAATGTTATATATACACAATAATTAGAAACTTAATATTTTATTTATATGTATATTATTATATATCCACTAACTAGAATATATGATTAATATTTATGGGATTGTTGTTTTATTCAATTGAGTATTATAAAATGAATAAAGAAGTCAAAATAAAATATTTATTTTTCACACTTGATTAAACATTTTGTTTTCTTTTCCTTGTTTTATGTGTATTAAATATTTTATTTTCATTGCCATAAAAAACTATGTTAATAATTCAAAATTATTGTTTGTTTGTAATGTTTTTACTATTTTGTTCCTTTTAATTTATTTCATCTCTAAGTTATGTTTAAAATTATTAATAGTTAAAAATAAGATTAGATTGTAATTGAACTTGTTAATTATAAATCTGAAGTAGATTTATATATTTAAATATATTTATTAGATATAAATTTTAATTATATAAAAAATATTTATATGGTGCTAATTATCATGAGATTAATATTTAATTTAATAAAAAATAATAATTAAAGTTGGTTATCTGTCAATTGTTAATTTCTTTTTTACTAATATTTCGATATAAGATAGAATTAGTGTCATTTCGATAATTTAACTTTCATTATATGGATTGTCAAATAAAATTGAAATTTATTTAATTGGAAGTATGAGATATTCATAAGTTATATTTAGCTTATCAATCTATCATGGTTAGAAATAAAGCCACTAAAAAATGTCTTTTAACAGAAAAAAAAAATCAATCATAAAGTTGTGGTGAATTAAATTAACATCGTACTATCAAATTTAATTTTAAATCTTAAATTCATATTTTTAGTGAATACATTAGACATAAACAAAACTTATTTCAGTGTGTTTTACACAAAACATTGTGCGTGAACATAGTTAGACTAAATATTTTAAAAGAGAAACAAATATTTGATGTGATAGAATCCATAAAATAAGAGTAAATAGTGGTAATTAAAATATGGTTTTTAATTTCAAGGACAAAAAAGAATGAATTTTAAATGTAGGATATTAAAAATTAGAAGTAAAAGTGAATGGGTTTATTATTAAGATATGGAAAATACATTCTTCTACAAATATTTAATAGATTGGTCCTTTGTTTTAATTATTTAACTAACATTCTTAATTAAAAATAAAAATAAAAGTTGAATGATGATGGAAAGAGTTGTTAAGGTAAAAGTCAACAAGAGTGGCTAAGTTGCTGGTAATGGTAATGCAGCACCACCACCACTCTCTAACATTCAATTCTCTAACCCAATTATTAACATTAACTAGCCACGTTCCACTTTAAACAAAACAAACGCACCCCGTCCAAGTCCTCTTCTCGATGTGACGTCGTTTCACCTTCCCCAGAACCACCACCACCACTACCACCCCCACTCACTCGCCCACACTATTTTCAATCCCATTTCCTTTCCCAATCCCTATTCCTATTCCTATTCCATTCATTCCAAATCCAAAACTACTTTTAATTCAAACCGGACCCAAAACCTCACTTTCTCTCTTTTTCTCTCTAACATGGACCAAGGCCAGCGCCACGTCAGCGCCACCAGCGCAACTGACAATCCCGTGCTCCGCTGCACCACCGTGTGCACTCTGCCCTTCGCGCGCCTCGTCGCCGCCTCCCGCCGCCGCCTCTTCCTCTCTGACTGTGCAGACGGTCGATCCGACGACGACGACGGCGCTGAGTGCGGGTACTCGCGCGCGGTGTTGGTCCTCGACATGGTCTGGAACCTCGCCTTCGTCGTCGTGGCCGCCAGCGTCCTCCTCTCCACGCTTCGCGAGCGGCCGTCCACGCCGCTCAGACTCTGGCTCTGCGGCTACGCGTTCGAGTGCGTTCTTCATATGGCTTTCGTCTTCTTTGAGTTCCGCCTCGGAGTTCGCGATTCCTTTGGTCACACTACCTATAGGTAAATACTCTCTTCACTTCACTGCCACTAGTTTTTCCTTCAATTCCTGCCTCGACAATTGATTATTTTTATTTTTATTTATTTATTTTTTAAATTATGTGAATTTTAATCCTTTTAATTGACATTGTTCGTGCGTGTGTGAGAGGGAGAAGGAGAGATAGGGGGGAGGGACAGGGAGAGAGCTATGACTAGTAGCTAACTGATGTTAGAAATTAGACATGTGATGATATTGATTTGGTGTGCTGCTTCGATGATGATTCTGAATGAAATCGAAGTTAGGGAGAGTTTTTCTGAGGGTATAATTGCACTAATAACGTATTTCTTACGGTTATAAATTATTTGTAATTGGGAAATTATAGTGCATTGGAGGAGCTGACTGGCGATGGAGCTTACTTGCTTTTCAATTATTGTTGAGAAATTTTGATGAATGCGTGGAAGGGGAAGTGCTTGTTTTTAGTCGAGGCTGTTTTTGTTTCAGATATTGAGACTTGATACCTAGTAGTGATGAACTAAATGTCGTAAGGAGAAGAATTGTGGATAGCTATTGCAGAGTGTCTGTTATTAGAATATTCTCCCTCCTTCACTATGTCTTTAGAAGAATAATGGTCCTTAGTTGTTTTGTGTGTTTTCCTTTCAATTCATATGCATTGGAAGATAGTTGAACTCATTTCACTCTATTCTTTTTTGTTTTTAGCATTGTGAAGAAGCTAGAGCCCATAAACACTCTGGCATCTTCTGTTTGGTGGGTGTTTGGATTTTATTGGATTGTTGTGGGTGGCCAAGCACTTTTGGAAGATTCTCCAAGGCTCTACTGGTAAGTAAGAACCTTAATTTGGATTTTGTTTTGCCTTTCTTGTTTTTATTGGGGGGACCAAGGGGTATTAGATAACCAAAGTTATAATGTATACCAATAAAGAATAAAAGAAGGTGATTACAGTTTGTACAGCTGGGTAAGCTTTTTATTTACTTTTCTTTGATGTAAAACAAAAGTTTAAAAAAAATCATGAATTCTACTTCTCAAAAGTTCTTCCTAATTGAGTCCTGGGGAGAGTTAGATGGAATCAAAGTTTATACTTAGAAATTTTGTTAAAGGGATTATTGTAGAACGTTCAACCTTGAATTGAATGTCATATAATTATATAAGCAAGGAGAATAAAATGAAGAGAATATTAATTGTTACATGTCTACCCACAATTAATTTGTCTTGATGTCTTATTTTAAGTAGGATAAACTTGTAATTCAATATTTGATGGGCCTATGACTCATATATTGGAGAAGAAAGGGAGGGACAGATGAAATGTGGGTCTAATAATGGTGATGCCCTGCAGGCATATGGCAGGTTGAGAAAAGATTGTGCAGGGGCAATGGAGATAGGAAAGTGATTAGTGAAAGGAGCAATGGAGTGGAGGAATTAATAGGAATATATAGGGAAGAAAATAATAGCATGAATTGGTGGCTATGATAAATGCGGCAGTAGACTTGGCAACCACGGGGAAAAGAGAGCGAATTGTATATGTTTGTGGTGCAGAGAAGAGGGGGGATATCATAGAATTTGGCATAGGCTTGTGGGAGACTGGGTAGCTTTTGAAGCTCTGGTCAACTCAGCTTCTTAGTGCTCTGCTCTTTTCTATAGTTCTTGTTTGTTGTTTCTACCCTATAAAGGATTTTCTTCCGATGTAAGGATCCTGAGCATTGTCTTTGTTTAGTTAAATAATACTCTGAATTTCTGTTTCTAGTATAATGTATGATTTTGTTCTAAATTTCTTAGTTTCTTTCAAATATTGGGAGAATTGGAATAAAGTCAAGCACGATCCTTCTTCACTCTTCCAGAAATCATTATTATTTCTCAATTCTATTGGCCAGATAATTTACATTTATCATGCTTTTCCAATATTTAATAACTGTGAAATGATATGACCCATAGTTAGGACTGGGGACCATCAAGCTTCATTATCTTGATATTTTACATATAATCCTTACACTGAATTGGAGTTACCTTTTCCATGACACGATGATATTGGTGCATAAGGAAGTCTTTTTGATAAAGGTTCCCAATTTCTTGTTTATGATCATTTACAAAATATATGCTCTTGAGGAGTTGTAGTTACTGACTATTTCAAACTAGAACCGTATGTGTCGAGCATGTATGCTTGACTCTGTTTTATTGGGAATAGGAATTTCGATGAGCTTATTATTTCAGACTGTAAAAAAGCTCATCCCGCGGGAAAAGTAATATAGTTAATATATGTATGTATATGTAACTATTTTTTTAGCATATATAACTACTTCACCAACTGTTTACTTCATCTTCTTATATAGTTTAGTGTTATGTTTTCCGGTGGTGTATTGGGTGTTTGGGATGCTCAATAATATATTTATCACATTTGTGCAGGTTAACAGTGGTCTTTCTAGCCTTTGACATATTTTTTATTATCTTTTGCATTGGGATGACATGTGTAGTTTTCTTTGCTCTCTTCTGCATCATCCCAATAATAGCACTAGCTTATGCTATGAAAATCAGAGAAGGCGCATCAGAAGAAGATATCAGGTCACTTCCTATGTATATGTTTAGTCAGTCAAATTCATTGGTGATGGTTGATGACAAGAAACAACTTGTTAACGCGAGGGTAGATTTATGCAATGGAAGCCATATGAGTGAGCTTTCTCTCAATCTAGATGATTCGGTGAGTGTTGACTGTGTTTTTGTATCTTTCATCCAGTGATTATTTGGTGCTAATCTAATTTTGTTGTTTGTAGTTTGTAACGGGTGCCTTTCTTCCATGTTAAATTTTATTCCCTTAAACTGCCTTGTCATTTTTTGATACCATTCTGATATTTTATCTGATTTATCCTTCTTTAATTACTTAATTGCATTACTTTTTTATTTACTTCTGATGTATTCATGTCTAAGCTTTTAGTGGAAACTGGAATTTTGCTTCTTTAGTATACATTTTATATATAAATCAATAGCGCTGACAGATTTTTCAAATTACGGGACTTTCTAACCCCATTCTCCTGATGTTTGATTTGGAGCCACACTCAAGCAATTGCAATATATTTTTTCAGTGAGAGAACAGGCATTCGGGTTGTAACTGACCTGTGACCTCTTTCCGTTGTCTCCACTAAAAAACACCCAAGTTGCAAACAAAGGCTCTGAATTGTGTAAAATGGATGTAGAAATTAAAGTTTCCTTTTTTGGGTGGTGAATATTGAGATAAACTTTTTAAAACCTGAAATTGATTTGTAATGCATCTTGAAACTACTGTATAGTGGATGTGGACATTTAAGTTTCTTTTTTTGGTAGTGACTAATTGATTTGTATACAGTTGAAATGCATCTTGAAACTACTGAACGATAATTAAACTGGTGCTGCTGATTATATTGTAGGAATGCTGTATCTGCCTATGTCCATATGCTGATGGAGCAGAACTGTACCGCCTTCCTTGTACCCACCATTTTCACTGTGAATGCATTGGCCGTTGGCTTCGAACAAAAGCAACCTGCCCGCTCTGCAAATTTAATATCCTTAGAGGTGATACGTTGGTTTGACCTTTCAGAGACAAAGATTGGACAATCATCCCTCAAAACCAACCTGCCACTGGAGAGCCAAAACACGAGAGACATTCTGCTGACTACTACTGTTGGTAAATAAAAAGTAGAAAAAGGAAATGACCCTCTCAGCTTTTACTGGTTTCTAGTCTTAGGATTAGTTTCCATAAAGCTCTTGCATCTTTAAGTGCAAAATGTTCTTAATTTTATGACGGAGTATGTAAATATTGTCCGACCGTGGAGATGCTCTCCTCATAAGTTGTACTTTCGTTACAAGGGGTCTTATAAAAACAATTTTTCTGTACAGAATTCCTTTTTTGTTTGAGCACTTTATCCACCTCCTCCATCAATTAAATTAGAGACATATGCAATTAAACCTATAAAATAGTAGGATGGAAATGGAAAAAAAGAGGCTGGATAAGAACGGTACTAAATACTCCATACAGGCGTTAGAACTTCTTCCATTCCTCAACTTCCGAATGTATGAACAGTTATGAAGAGTTTTTACACTCGTATTTTCATCACAAATCATACTTCGAAAATCATATATACCATTCTTTTTAGTTAGTTTGCATTGTAAATTAAACTGTTTTGAATGCTAATATAGTAGAGAACAAATTCCCAAACAATCTAAACTGCAAAATGGAATTCATAAGCAGCATATGTTCATAAAGTATACCAAATAGAAGAAAGACTCATTTAAGATTCATCCATCTTAATGTTATGACAATTATGTTAACATGGATTCCAAATCAAAACCCTAATTCACCAAATTGTGGAAAGCTAAACAGACAAAGCATGCTTCATTGAAAATTAATAAATTTGTCAAAATACACGGTGGATAGCAAAACAATTACAGTGAAAATAAAATGAGAATGAACTGAAACCTGCATAAAGCAAATTGAAACTAAAGTACTGGTTTTCATAGGTTATCATACATTCTTCAATTTCTTCATCTTAGAAGGTGGCCAGCTACCCTTCTTCCTCAATTTGCGCTTCCGAAGAAGCCTTTTCCTTCGCAACCTTATCTTCTTCGCCAGTTTCATCCTCAGCTTCTGCTCCTCTCTCTCCTTCACCTTTGATTCCAAAGGAAGCTTCTCCACACTCACGCCACTCTCTTTCTCGCTCTCCGCCGGAGGAAGTGCTTCCGCCGGCGAACTAGAGCCGTCTGCGGCGGCAGAGACAATCAGCGCGCCTTTCTTCGCTCTGGATGTCGTGATTCGAACTCCGTTCGAGGGCTTCGAAGGCAGAGCCACGTGTACTCTTAAAGCTGCACAGTCGGAGAAAATTAAGAATGGAAAAACATGAAAATGAAAATGTATTTGGGAGAAATTAAGGTAGGAAGAGAGAGAGAGGCAGAATTGGGAGTGAGGAGCAGTTACCAGTGGTAATGGGAAGTGCGAAAATGGAGGAAGAAGAGGGGAAGGAAGAGTGGAGAGGGGAGAGTGTGAGGGAATTGAAAGAGAGGAGTGCCATTGTTTTTTATTTTCTGTTTGCAGAGTTGTTTTGGGGAAAGGAAGAAAAGGAGAATTGAAAATGGGATTTTAGGATAAGCTACGCCATGGTGTGAGTTCTCTGCACCCACCAACGTTGTTTCTCTCTCTATATATATATATCAGCAAATCTCCTGTAATAATAAATAAACAGATTAAGTTTTACTGTAGACTGATTTTTTTTTTAAATAATAAAAAATTTAAAATAAAACTTTTAAATTGAAGCTAGTTTTTGCTGAGAAGGAAGGGCTATTTGATATTCGTGGTTATCTGAACTAGGAAAATAATTACATATTTCATATGATATGGCCTAAACAATGTTTACGAGTATAAAAAAATTCGGGATTAAATTTTTTTTGTTGTATATTCAAACTTCTTATAAATTAAAAATTTTAGTAATATATCCCAGGAAAAGTGTTGAGAATAATGGATGCGAAAGTATTAGATATTATGAAATAATTTTTTGTTACTGAATGTAAATAGTGGGCAAATAATGAAAAAGGATAAATTCTCACGAATGGTATATAACTTTATTAGCTAAAATTAATTCATAACATTATAATGCTATTGTCATTATTCTTCATTATTGAATGAAAAAAAAAAGGTTTTTCTATTATGGTGTAGTGCCAAGTTCTCATGTTATGAAAGGAAAAAGAAAAGTCACAAATTCTCATGTTATTTATTAAAACTATTCGATCAATATTTATAATTTTCATTTCCAACATACACTAAAGCTGTTCAGGGATGAAAGTAATCGGTTTTCAGTTTTCAAAACCAGAACCAACAAATAAGCATAGGTGGAGTTGGATGGTAATAACTATGTATCAAAATTTGTAGATAACGGTGTGTTTGGTTTAGCGTGGGAGAATTGATTTTAACTAAATCAATTCTCTAACACATAAATAACAATTAGTTATTTTCGTGAATTTTTTATCCTTTAATTGATTTTGGAAACTAAACATGTATTGATTTTGTGTTAAAAAATCAATTCTAATCAATTATGTATCATTTTTACACAACACCAAACACACACTAACTATACTCAGACCCAAAATCATATGATGAATAAAAACCCAATCTATTATGAATAATTTTTATAGATGTTAGAATCTAATTACCATCCCTATAATTTGAAGGTAAAACAAGTCAAGTAATCCAAAAAATTGAATTAATGACATTAACTTCCAGAAATCCTCGTCGTGGAAGCATATGGGAACGAAACAAGAGGGGGTAGGGCTTCTTCTGGCATAAAATTAGGTTTGATTTAAGGCTTCTTTTCAGTGTTCCAGTGATGGTTTATTGAAGGGAGTCACTATTACTTCTAATTTGTGGAGTTAGAAAAAAACAGTGCAAAATAAGTCATCATAGAGCACCAAAACATGAATGCAAATTTCATACCTTCACAAAACCACTTGTTTATCCAACCAAATTGAGTCTATCCTCATTGACAACATTGATCAACTGGTAAGATCAAATTACATCAAAAGAAAATTTAAGTTCACCCAAGAAAATTAAATTTAAGAGTCAAAAAAGGTGTATTTCCCCATATTTATTAGCATAAACAACCTTGGTTTATGGTCCATTAGATTCTATCATACGTATGTTCATCAGGTGCTAAACATATGCAATTTAGGGTACTTTTAATATCCCCTCTAAATTGAGGGAGAACAACTCAAGCAGAAAAAGAAAAAACAAAAGTAAAGTGTAAACACTTAAGGATGCAAAGATCTTCATCATACCTTGAGCAAAATCCCACATTGTGAATGAGGAGCTTTCATATGAACCAGATGTTAAGTATGTAAAAATAGGTTAAGAAAAGTATGGTTGAGTACATACATTGTGTTGTAGTATAATAGTATGAGATGTCATTAACATTTGTCATTTGTCATTATATGTCTTATTATTAGCATCATCCTGCAATCCAGGATCAACTACCTTATCACCTTCATCCGGTTGTTCATAGTGAACTTCTTTGTCATTATTAGCATCATCCAACAATTCAGCCTCCACATTATTGCCACCTACACAAGCACTATCACAATTCATCTACCCCTGCACCTCAACATTTCCATTACCAGTTTCTATATTGTCATCACCTAAGGGGTAATATTCCAAGAAATAATCAACTACTTCAGCCTCAGAAATTGTGTGTACTACAAGAAAGTGCACATTCTCATTTCTTCTACTCTTTGACCAGAAATGATATGTCTGAGATACTCCATACTTGCCTTCCCAAACAAGTATTTCTTCTTGTTCATCACCAACATGCGGCTTCTTAGAGCAATCAACACAATTTTCACATGCTCACAATGATCCTTAATAGTCTTACTAAATATGAGGATATCATCAAAGAAAACTAAGGCAAACCTTCTAAAATAGGGCTTTAATACATGATTCATGAGGGCTTGAAATGTGGACGCGACATTTGTCAACTTAAAAGGCATTACAAGAAGCTCGTAGTGGCTTTCATGAGTCCTAAAAGCAATTTTAGGGACATCTTCTTTCATGCGAATTTGGTGATACCCCGACTTAAGGTATAGTTTTGAAAAACTTGAGCTCCTCCCGATTCTTCCAAAAGCTCATTTATGACTAGTATAGGAAACTTGTCTGTTATGGTAATTTTATTTAAATCCACAAAAACTCCATCCTCCGTCCTTCTTTCTTATAAGAATAACAGGGCTACTATATGGGCTGTTGCTAGGTCTTATAATTCCCGCCGTCATCATTTCCTCACTAATTTCTCAATTTCATTATTTTGATAATATGGATACCTGTAAGGCCTTATATTTGGGGGATCAACTCCTTCCATGAGAGTAATGGCATGATCACATGTTCTCTGGGGAGGTAATTTAGTGGGTGATCTAAATATATCCTCAAATTTTGCCAACACAACCATTAATTCTTCATTGGGAATAGGTTCCCTCTCTATTGCATGAGCCCAAGGTCCTTGATATGACAACATATATCCCTCACCTACATTGTTGAGGACTTTCACCATTGCCTTCCAAGAAGCCTGAGATTTGCAAAGGGTATGATCACTCTTCATGATCTTCTTGCCGCCTCGTATACCCCAACTCAGCACAAAATTTCTGAAATTAGCCTTCACATTTCTCAAACTTGCTAACCACTCCATTCCTAACACCAAATTAGTCCCTCCTTACTCCATGAGAAAAAATTGTTGCACAATTGGAATACCTTGAATCACCACTTCCAATTGTTTGCATATGCCTCTATTCCACACCTTGTCCTCTATGCCCACTTCAACCTCAAACTCCCTAGTGTCAATTACCTCCAATTTGGAATGTTGGACTAATTTTTTTGAAATGAAATTAGTCGAAGCTCCACAATCCACTAATACTAGCACCTTCATCCCTCTACCCATAATCTTGGAGTATTGGTTAGAAGTCAATCCTTCATCGTTCTTCAATGAACTTTGCAACGTTTTAATGGTAATAGGGTCTACCTTCTCCTCCTCTTCTTCACTCAATTTTGTCTCTTCAACTTGGGAATCCTCCCTTAATAAAAATTGATAATGTTTCAATTTGCACACATGATCTTTTCCCCATGTTTCTCCATATTTAAAACACAACCCCTTTCTACTTCTTTCTCTCAATTCTACATGAGACAATTTTCCTCCCCTTACGACCTTTTTCTCAACATACTCACTCTCATTAACTTTACTACTTGCCCCCTTTTTACTTCCTCCCATCTTCCATCTAGTGAAACCTTTCGTATGTTTAATAAAAGGTTTCTCACCCATTTTCCTTTCTATTCTCATCAAGCCCGCCTTACGTAAGGCCTTATTTTTCTCTTCTAGTAATAATGCCTTATCCATCAATTCCTCCAATGTGCTTATGGCATATAATTTTAGTTCCACGTGTATTTCTTTCTTCAGCCAATTAACAAAGATTCCCTTAAGCATATTTCATTCCTCCTTCTTTAATGGGGCAAATTCTCTTTCAAACTTTTCTCTGTATTTCATTATTGAGCTGGTTTGTCTAATACTCGACAATGGGCCAAACTAATTATGTACCAAACTTGACTTCCTCCCATTTAAGTTCTTGACTTTGTTCTTCCCACCATTGATACCAATTCAACGCCTTATCCTCTAGGGTTATAACCATGGTGTCCAACTTCTCTTCCTCGTGCACCGTATTCAATTTGGAATAGCTTTCCTCTATCACAATCCACTTGTACGCATCAACTCCCCTAAAAATGGGAATCTTCAATTTGCGACCCCCGAAATCTCTTAACAACTCGTGACTATTGCTTTGAATGGTGGAGCGTGAGCTCTCTTCACTTTTGACTTCCTCGTCCATATCGTCGTTCACGTTCCTCCTCCTATGCGACCTCCTCTTATATAATTGATCGCAACGAGAGGTGCTTCTCGAAATGATTAAATGCTATAAATCTTCTAGCTATTGTTCGAGGCCCTCAATGCACTTCTCCATCATATTTCGCGTAAGGACCATACACTCCCAGAACCGAGTGCTCTGAATATCAATTGATAGTATCCAATTAAACAGTAATGCAAAGGCAAAGATAAGTATTATTTCAATGACCTAAAATAGAGAGGTTTAAGAACCTCTCTTCCTTACAAAACCAGTCCAAAATGTGCCCCCCTTCCTCGAAACCCCTAGCCCCTCACATCTACTCCTCTAGTCTCTTTCTCTCTCCTCCATAGTCACGTAGGCAATTCTGTTAAAACAAAATCATTGTGCGTGTGTAGATGGACCCCATGCAATGGGTTTCCACTTTGTCCTCTCATACACCTTTTGGACTTTCCTAATTTGTCCTTTAGTTTCTTTAACTCTAATTTGTGCTTGTGTGTGATAATTTAATTTTGAATGTTATGAAATATTTTCACAGTTCTTATTTTCTCCCATATTCATCGGAGTTTCCTATTAGTATTATGGTGCTTGATTTAGTCTCACATCGCTTAGAATTGTGAGATGTGGTTCTCTATTTTACTATATAAGAGACCATATGTAAAGCTTGAGGTACACTAGAAATAAAAATACTTCCTAGTGTAGTCGTGGACGTAGACATACACATTGTACGCCGAACCACGTTAAATTCTTGTGTCGTTTATTTTTCTCTCCTTATTATTTCCTTTATTGCCTTGTTCCTAACAATTGGTATCAGAGCCAAGGTCACGAGTTTATTTCTAGTGGACAATTGTTAAGGGGGAGATTGTTGCGGGTTGCACAATAGTCCTGTGGTGGAGGGCAAGTGGACCAAGTCACAATCTAAGTGGGATTCCTAGTAGGACAATTGTTGAGGGGGAAATTGTTGCAAGTGACATCAATTGTCCCATGGCAGAGGCTAAGTGGGCCGGGTCGCAATCGATTATTCGTGACGCTTGGACTTATGTTACATTCTTAAGTAAAAAAAGTTGCGCTCTAACTAATAGCTATAATTTTTGACCTAGTGATAAATGCATGATCCTAACATCCATCACATGTTGTACCCAAGCTAAAACAGGTGTGTGTTTAACTTACTCGCTTTTGTTAAAACGTATTCAAAGAGTGGTTATCAATGTTGTCATGTTTATTAGTGTGTATTCATTTACAAATTTCAATTTGTAGGAGTGGTTCTCTACCGTTCAAGCAAACTGGAAACTATGGATACCTTTTCAATTTCTCAACTTCAGATTTGTTCCACAACAATTTCAGGTTAGACTCTGATACATGTTGGCATTTTAATATTAAAGATCGATGTTTAATTTGACTTCACCAATGCTTAATTTTCTTTCTTGAAATTCATTTAAGGAACCGGGATTTTATTTAGTCGATTGCTCCTCATGGAAATTCATAGTTCTTGAAAAAAGAATTTTCTATTGATCTTTCAATAGATACTATGTCATACTACCTTGTAATCCTTTTTTAGCCGAACAATAGCGGAAAAATGAACATAATGAAGGAACTTTTTATTAACATTTTTGGATCTCTGAGATGCATCTTTTTGTTCTCTTGTTTTCAAGTATTTTATCATATGAAAATAGGATGCCATTTAGCTTTCTTAACTATGTTTTGGTCATACAAGAGTAATATTGATCGCTTGTGTTTTTAAGTTTTTTCTAATTTTATATTTGACCATTCCATTATTTATTTTTATAAAAAATATTCAAATTTTTAATCTTTTATCCAAATATTTGTAGGGTTTATGATGAATTTAGAATATAAAATCATTGTAAAAGATTAGAAGCATTACATTTAGTAGAAATTGTAATTTTTTGAAGTGTTTCATCTGCATTACGTTTACGGTTCAAATAGGAAATAGTATAATTGGTTCTTTATTTGTGCACCGTTATGATGATCATTGGACTGTTTTTTCCTGGACCTCATTTCTTTTCTCCCGCACTCCCATAAAATTCAAACTTGAAATTACTTTTCATCAAAATTATAATAAGAGTTACATCTGCACTCCTATTTTTTAATGTATTTCACAATATATTATCGTATCCAGAAATGTTTTGGAATATATTTTAGAATACAGTAAAAAATATATTTTGAATTGCAGAAGACAAGAAGAAGAAACAGAAAATGTGTACACTTCTCAAATTAGAGTTTTTAATACATTTGAATAAAGAGTAAATTTGGAATTTTAGAATTTATGAGGATGAGAAAGAAAAAAGGAAGTGCAAGAAGAAACTTTCTGATTATTAAATTCACCTCATGCTCATAGGAAAAGATTAAAATGCCTTTCATATTTCGTGACGCAATGTTTGTCACCATTGCTGTCATTGCCATCCTTATTGTCACGGCATTTTCATCTTAACAATGGTTTTTAAGAAACTAAGATTTTAGAACAATAATATTTTGACTACTAAATTTTGATAACTTTTTCTTATAATATGATGTGTCATTTTCTAATTGATTTTAAAATATTGAGAATGAGAAAATGAAAAAATGGAAAACCATTTAAAAAATATCACGTAAAATTGTAAGAGAAAATTATCGAAATTTAGTAATTAAAAAATATTTTTCAATATTTTAATGGAATCGGATTTCACTAATATGAAAAATTCAGTTTCCTTTTAGGTGAGATGTACATAAATTGTATAATGTTCAAAATAATTAATATAAATAAATATGTACTTGGGTTGTAGGATTATCTTGGGATATTTGGGTTGACCTACGATTTCTATATTATTATTATTATTATTATTATTATTATTATTATTATTATTATGTTAAATTAGTCTTTGTATTTATTACATAGTGTTAAATTGATTTTTCAGTTTTTGAACATTATAATAATTTATGTACATCTCATTCAATTTACGTGTTAATTTATGATTTTTTTTTTTATTTTTTTTGTTTTTGCTTTTTATTTTACACATCTCATTCATAGTTGTGTCTAGAGATGACAAATAAACATGTCCCTGTGAGTATTATCCGAATCTGTCACCATTTTGATGAGAAATAACTGCATTGACTGGCTATGGGTATAGGTATGAGTACGAGAAATCCCTGACTTTTCAATTGGGTATGGGGATGAGTATGAAGATGTACATACATATCTGTCCCATCCCCATCCCTATACCCACCATAATACACGTCCGCGTTTAAATTATTAAAATATTTATAGTCAATTTAATAACATTATATATATATATATATATATATATTACTACGCACTTTTTATTTTTTAATTCTTCTAATTGTTTATTTTTTATAAGATTATTTCGCATCTCCAATATATTTTTCATCTTATTATAACATTTATCCAATTATGTTCAATTGATGTATGTTAATTAAATATTTTTTGTCTCACATTTGAATATTTCTATTCTTTTTTAATATTTTTATTTATTGTATATTTTTCTTTCACATAAAAATGTTAAACACTCTCAATTCAAATGTTTAGTAACATAAATTTTTCATTTACTAGGTAATATAAAAAATTTATCTTCTTTACTCTATTATTATTAATTTTTGTTTTATTTGAGAAAAAAATTATTTTGCTAAAATAATTTTCGTTATTTCTCAACTATTGACTATGTTGATATTTGAAAAGTTCTTTTAGATCTCTAAAGTATTTTTTATCTTATCATATCTATAATTATATATTTGTTTTCTTTTATGCGATTTCATTCAATAATCTCTCAAATTATTTCTAAGACAAATATTTGAAACTTTTTTATTACTTTTATTTGTTGTTTATTTTTATCATGTATAATACTATTTTAATATATTTTATATAACTATTTTTTATTTTGTAAGTCATTATCAAACTATAATTTTGTCATTATAATTGTATAAATAAATTTTATTACTATAATATAAAAATTTAATATAATTGCTATGAATATTTTTTTATCTCCATCCAACATATATTAAAGTTCAAAAGATACAAGATATATGTTGAAAATTTATTATTATTAGTTTAATCTTTATTCTTTGCATGATTTTGATTAAGTGGTGTATTATAACTTTTAATAGTGTATAAAAAATAAATTCATTAGAATTTAAAAAAATTGAAGTAAACAAATATTTAAAATATATTTAAATTTTAATATTTTTTTCCCTTTTATATTATTTTAAAAATATTTTAAAATTTTATCAACTAGGTTTAATGTTTGCAAATTTAATAAATCGTTTGGTTTTTATGAAATTTTATTTGGTATTCTAATTTGAAATGTATACCATTATAATTTCTTTATGAGTATTTGATATCAACAAAACAAACCTCCACTTGATATTAAAAATTTGATAATATTATATTTTCTTTACCGTAATGTTACATTATTTAATAAAAAATAATTAATTAATATTGAAATAGTAAGAAGGCAGGTATGGGTATGGGTACAAATATATACCCGTTACCAGGTGGGATTGTAATGAATTTTTTATGGGGATGAGTATGGAATTGTGAAATTCGTCTCCGCCTCGTCCCGTTGTCACCCCCCAATTGTGTCATATGTCAAAATGATTCAATTTGCTGTCTATACTTTTTATTTTCAATTTAGTCTCAATTTTTGTAGAAATGAAACAATATTATCCTTCCTTAAATTGATATTCAATCTACTTTTTGTATAAATCTTATGATAATATTCTTACTAAAATTGACATTCTAATTAAATATTTGCAGAAATATTTTTAAACAAACTTTTTGTTTTTAGTTTTATTATTAAACAAAGTTAAATCCTAAACCTAATTTCAATAATTAACTATTTTGTCATCATATATAAAAGCATCAAGTGTACCATATTATACAAACTTAGTGAAAATTAAAAATCAAATAACTTGTCACACATAAGTTTAGGAACTAAATTTCAAATTCAAAACAAAATCAAAATTTAAAGTTTCATATAGAATTTAAAGTTAATTTAAAAAATATTTATAGAAATATTGAATAAAAATATTAATTTTAGTAAGAATATCATCTTAATCTCAATTTAAGTAGAGTCAATATTGTTCCATTTTTTACATAAATTGAGATTAAATTGAAACTAAAAACAATATAAAGACTAGGTTGAATCATTTTAACACTAGACACAATTTTGGAATGACACGTGTAAATAATTTAAAAAAGAAAATAAAAAAAATTAAAAATAAAAAAATTCAAAAAAACTACCAATTGAATTATTTTTAAATAGACAGCGACTAAACTGAGACAGAAAAAAGAAACTGGAAAATCAATCTAACACTACTTGACAAATACAAAGACCAAAAGAGTAATTTATTCTTATTATTATTAACTTTGAAATATTGTGTTGATCGTGTCTATAAAAAAAATTAAAAATCTTTTAAAATTAGTAAGTTATTTTCATTAGTGGGCATGTTTATGTATATTATTATTATTTGCAACAATTAACGATCAAAATACACTACACTTATCAACCCATGTATAACAATTTGGAAAGAAAGAGTGAGACGAATCAAGCACATCATACATCGTTAGGGTAAAAAAGGCGTCCTAGATATGTTCACGAGCCCTTGCAAAAGTGCTACCGGACCTTTCCTCTGAACGTTTTCTCCAGCGGCGTTCATCGTCGTCGTTATTCCTTCCTGATCGGAAGCCTCACTTTCCAGAGAGTGAAAGGGCACGAGACTGATGAAACGTATATGATATTACAAATTTATCATTGGATGGATGTTATCTCTAGAATATCTTTATGATTACTATTTTAGTTACAGAAGATACATCTATGTGAAAAAAGAGATAAAAGAAAGTATAATATAATGTAAGTAATTATGACACTTAACTTTTTGGCAGTTCTAAACCGATGTAAGAAACAGAAACTACTCAGAAATACCATTAATTTGAATATAACTTACGGATCGACAATATAACTTAATCCAATGCTAATATGCAATTGTACTTTAATAACTGATATTTTTCTTATTTAAAAGCCCGAGACAATAGATAAAGAAAAGGAGGGAAGAGGATTGAAATAAAATGAGGCATCGTAAATATTTGAAACGAAAGGAATAGGCCATATATTACA
>Ga0214542_1005808_pt1 | contig 23133 bp, 6 predicted proteins | sample CNSS1metaG_FD_160096 | JGI IMG/M metagenome (GOLD analysis project Ga0214542, IMG submission 160096) | Root nodule microbial communities from cowpea collected in UCLA plant growth center, Los Angeles, California, USA - CNSS1 | ecosystem: Host-associated > Plants > Roots > Nodule | place: USA...
TTCGCGTGGTGGTCTCGAGTGGTGGGCTCGCCGGAAGTCGCGGAGAGAAGAAGAAACAGCGACGATGGCAGCGCAACAGCGGCAGTGGCAGCGGCAGCACGAGAGGCGATGGCAGTGGCAGCACGAATTTGCAGAGAGAAATGGCAGCTGCATGCGAGGAAGAAGGGGTTCTGTTTTTGAGCCCTAATTAAACAATATGGCCTCGGTTCCACTTAGAACCGAGGCCTATACCCGGTTTTGGCACCGGCTTTTCCCCAACCGAAGCCTATAGGTCCCAACGTCAATGGCATTTTTGAAATTTCTGGCAATCTTTTTGGCTTCGGGCCTCCTTAACCGAGGCCTATTACAGCGTTTGGCACCGGTTTCTTCAGAACCGAGGCCTATAAGTTGCCTTTAATTTCAAAATTGTCACCGCACCGTTATATGCTTCGGTTGCTGGTCAACCGAGGCCTATAAGGCGAGGTAAAATCGCAATTCTGCACTAGTGAGACAAAGTTAAACACTATATAAGAATAAAGATAAAAGACTTATATATGAAAAAATATTGCCTTAAGATTTTGGGATAAAAGTGGTGTCAAATGTCTTATATGTGTAAGACTTATATATGAAAAAATATAACCCAACAATATAGGACTTTTAAATATAAAAGATTTAAATGATGATTCAATTATTATCTTTAAACCATGCAATTATAATAAATCAAAATAAAATTGATTTTTTAAGCTTAAGCTTTTATATGGTAAAATAATTTTAAGAAAATATTTAAATTTATCAATATATCAAAATTTTTTAAAAAGATAAGATAATTTTGCAAAGATATTAAAATTTTATTAATATTAAAATATTTTTGTTAGGTTTGATAAGATCTAATCAAACATAAGATTTGAAATATAATAAGATTTCAAATAAAAAATAATAAGATTTGAATATAAGACTTGAAATATGATAAAATTGTCTTATCTAAACAAGGCAAATAAATTTGAAATATAAGATAATTTTAAAAAGTTTATATTTGAAAATATAAGATGATATTGAAAAGATATATTAATATGTAAATTAACATCACAAATAAATTATATATAAAAAACACAAAAAAAAATATATATATATATATATATATATATATATATATATATATATATATATATATGATAAGATATTATCAAACAATAGACTTGAAATATAAGATAGTTTTGAAAATCTTTTAAATGCAAGATAATAAGATTTGAAATATAAGATAAAATTTTCTTTTTTAGATAAAGAAATTTTAAAAAATTTGAAATATAAGATAATTTTGAAAAGATTATATTTGAAAATATAAGATGATATTGAAAAGATGTGTCATGTTTTATATGTAAATTAACATTACGGATATATTACATATTAATAGTATATATATATATATATATATATATATATATATATATTGTATTGTAAAAAATTAGACTTGAAATATGAGATAATTTTGAAAATTTTTGAAATGTAAGATGATAAGATTTGAAATATAAGATAAAATTGCCTTATTTAGATAAGACAATTTTAAAAATTTTGAAATATAAGATAATTATGAAAAGATATGTCATGTTTTATGTAAATTAACATTACAGATGTATTATATATTTATAGCACACAAATGCAAAAGAGAAAGAAAATTCTATAGATATGTCATTTTCAGTTTTTCATTAATCATTGATAGCAAAATCGATAAAAACAAAAATATTATATATATATATATATATATATATATATATATATATATATATATATATTATGATTTATTAATGATTTTAATTTCTTAAAAATATAACCCTTTTATATTAAATATATTTATTATATTGATTTAAGAAGAAGTTTGTAAATTATAGAATCAATTTTATCAAATATCTATATATAATAATCCTTTATTTTAAAATTTAATCTTTTTTCAAATTATCTTATCTATTAAACATGAATATTTTAATATTTTCTAAAATTATTATATCATATAAAAGATTAAGTTAAAAATCAAATATTTTTTATTTATTATAATTACATTGTTTAAAGATAATTACTATATCATTATCTAAATCTTTTTATCTTTAAAAGTCCTATATAATAACACATTTGTTTCAGAAAAGTCTCACTTCAATCATAAACTCTTTCACTTCAATCAAAAGCTCTCCATTCAATTTTTGTTCATACATTTCTTCTTACATAGAGATGACGGATATGATTATTAGGAGTGATTATGATGTATATATACATTTTATTATTTATTTGATTTGGAATTGATTTTAGGATTTGTGTTTCTCGAGAAGGTTGTTCTGATGTATTTATATGTGTTAAATGAAATTTTAGATAAAGCAAGGTGAAGAGGGTCAAAAAATGAATGATCTTTTCCAAATAGGAAAAAAAAGAAAAAGAAATGAGAGAAGCTATGCTGAAATAACTTTCTCAGTCATGAATGTCATGACTGAGTTTGAAGTTGCTGTTGAGGAGGATGTTGATCTTTACCGACAGGGAAAACTTGTCATTAATAAACTTAAGAAGTTGCCACTTTTGATCGAGGTCCTCTCAAAGTATGTGGTTAATTTAAATTTAATTTTTAATTTTTGATAATAACTTTATCCTTATTCTAATAACTTTTTCATCAACTATTTTGCAGGAATCATCTTCAACAAGAGTTTTTAGATCAAGGATCGTTGACTGTATTAAAGAAATGGCTTGAGCCACATCCTCATGGAAGCTTGCCAAATCTAACCATACGCACAGAAATTTTGAAGATTTTGAATAATGTATATTGAATTTGCACCAATATAATATTATATTTTACATGATTATGTTTATTAGAAAAAATTATTTAGAATCACATTTTATTTTTTTCATTATGTAGATAGATTTAGAGCACCATGATAGAAAGGAACAACTGAAGAATAGTGGCATTGGAAATGTAGGGTTTCTCATGTGACTAACTTGCTTTCTTAAAATACCCCCTAAAATGTTTCTATCCTAATCATAATTTGAACATTTTACTGTGGCAGGTAATCATGCTTCTATCAAAATCTGATGAAGAAATTAATATAAATAGGAAACTGGTCGAGGAATTGGTTAACAAATGGGTAAGTAATACACCATTTAACTTTTGATCCATTATATACGATAGACATTCGTTTAAGTCCACATTCATTTAAGTATGCATCCCATCTAAATCTGAATTTAAAAGAAAGAAAAATTCTTAGACATATATATATATATATATATATATATATATATATATATATATATAATAAAATAACATGTTCTTTCATATAACATATTTTTTATATTTATCATATATCTCATATTTTCATAATCCCTACAAATTTCTAACACCCATAATATTTCATAGTATAATTATATGATGTTCTATATTCTAATTATATAACTCTTAAAATTCCATAAGTTCACATCCTAATTAAATTCGGATCAAACTTTACATATTAATATGCAGATTTAAACGAATGTTTAATGTATTTTATTGATTCCTTATTTGTTTTCATAATTAATCTCTCTTTTTATTTTTATTTTTGTTTAATTGTTATGTTTATGTCAATTGTATCTTGTACTTGCAGCTTCGATCCTTATACAATAATAAAGATACAATTTCATTTAGAAGATCAGAGCTTACAAAACAAGTGAAGAGCGCTCTCCCAAATCACCAACATATTAATAAAAAATTGCAAAAGTTGAAGACATCAGGCAGAAGCAGCTTCAAGCAGCAAAACCGATTTTGATACTCAAATATTTGTAAAATACAATACTATGTAACAAAATTGTAAGATTATTTTAGATCGTAACACAAAATATTGAAATAAATAAATTTGTTTCTCTATACCTTTTATCCTATCTTTTATATTTGTAATTTCTAATTTCAAATAATATACATATCAGATAAAATAGAATTATATTAATGTATTTGATTTTAATTTAAGGAAGATAGTTTTGCATTTTTTTTTTCGAATTTTAAGATATTATATGACTTGTAAAAATTGTTTAGAAGAATATTGTTGTAATGATTAAATTTTTAATTAACTTTATTCATTTGTACAATGATATTTAGATGAAAACAATATCCTTTGTTAAAATAATTATGTATATTCTTGAATGATCAGATATACATCAAGGATAAGAATGAAATTAATCAAAACTAACAATTATTTTGTTATTAATAGATTTTTACAATTAATAAATATTCACGATATATATTAGGTTTAATTATGTTTTAAGTTAATAAATTTGAAAACTTTTAATTATTGAGTCGAAGTGGTCTGTTCATTACTTAATAAATTTAATTTTTTCAACTGAGTCACCCTAGTTAACAATATGTGTTAACTAGGTGATAAACCAACGTAGTTATTATCTTGTCAGTTCACCTTATTGATCATATGTCATTTTATTATTTTAAAATTTTATAACTCATAATTTTATAATATATGATTACAAAATTACAAAATTACAAAATTACAAACTTATAAAACTATAAGATTATAAGATTATAAGGTTATAAGATTATCAAATTATCAAATTATAAAAGTACAAAATTATCAAATTATAAAAGTATATTGTATTTCGTTTTCAGAAACATTTTCACCATATACATGTGTCAATATCCCAAATAACCTTTTTATTGTATTTCGTGCACTTGTATGACGAAGATTAATGTCATCCAAACCTCTTATTCTTCATTTTCCATTTGTGGATGAAATTAAAATTGGAAGGATTAAACTTTAACCACACGTGGAACATCAGTATAGGCATTGAATGAGGTCAGGAAAATTTCTTTGAAAAACTTAGACTATGTTTCTCATTCATGTCACGGTAAGGAGTGGATTTCACAAAACAAATATTAAACACACCAAAACAACAACATTAAAGTCAGAAAACACACCTTGACAATGGGTGGAAGGTGCTTGTTGGTCGAAGTAAATGATGATATTAAGTGATTCTTGAACCTCTTGAATGCATCAAAAAATGCTACAGTTGTTATGCGTTCAACATAAACGCTAGATTTTATTTGCTTTAATGGTGTTTAATTATTTTAATTTATTTTGTCCAAGCTAAAGAATCAGATAGTGGGTTTCAAGGCAATGAATGCAATTTAATAAGAGTGGCTTACGAGACAACTTTGAGAGAGTGTTTTGTAGAAGACGTGAGATAAGCAATGTAACAGGAATGGACTTAAAAGGGGGAAAATGTCATGTCAATTAAATCTTTAAGGGTAATTTTGTCAAAACAAATTTTCTTACTTTAATATTATGAAAGTTACCACTACAAATAAAACCCACTGAACGAGTTTACTTCCTTAGTTTTTTATTATTGTGTGTATGTGTAGTAGGGAGAATGGAACCATGGCGGGCTCTAGAAGTAGACAAATCTGACTTGCACACATTCATGCGACGTTACAGTGAAACAACGTCTTTCATTCTTGGTTTTGTAAGAAATTTCCAAGCAGTGATGATGAACTGTGAGGTAGGTCAAGGCCAATCAACACAATAATTTATGGAGAACATCGCTGCAACAACATTTGCTCGTGATTTTGGAAAAAATGCATGGAAATGGGCCACAAGGTTCATCAAACACCATGGTAATATAATATTGGAATAACCTTTTCTAAATATAAATAATGAACCTAAATTTGTTTTCACAAGTGAAATGAATTGAATGGCTTAACTAATACCAAGTGCAGGTTTAGTGGAAGAGGGTGACATCAAAAATGTGACTCCGATGTTTACCACAAAGCTTGTTGACATGTTGTCTTTTGTGACCTGTGTTGTGAAGCATTGTAAACCAAATGAGTTGGGTGGTCTGCTATCATTGTGAAGGTTATTTTTCTAATCTTGCATATGCTCCGAATTTGTCCCAAAATAACATGCTAAATACAAATTATAATAATGACACTATTTTATTTCAGGACCAAAAACATATTGCCCAGGCCAGCGTCCATAAAAAATAGTTTTACATCCTGAATGTGGTCAACAAATTGGTGTTGGGTCTATCATATTACTGAAAGAAGTTGGCATATTCAAGCCCACTCTTGATAAGCTTGTACATAAACATCACACTAAGGAATATTTTTAAGGTCTGATATTTAATAATTTATTCATTAATTTGGGGTTTTCTCATAATAGATATTTAGTTTCATAATTTATCATCATAGGTCTTCAAACATAACATCAGCAGTCATCTGCTCTACTATACTGTTACTTATCTTTTATATTTAGTATGTCATTCATTCAATGTCCTTAAAGTACTCTAAGGTAGATAGGGGTGGCAATTAGGGCATGGCTTGTCGGGCTGGCCCGAAGGCTCGCAAAAAAAATATGGGACGGGCCAGGGTAGTGAGCCCGTAGGCCCATAGTGCCTCGGCCCGCATAAGCTTGCAGTCCGTGAGGGCTGGCGCGCGGCCCGCAAGCCCGCACAAAAAAAACTTGCACTTGTGTATATTAGTTACTTTTTTTATGGACTTTTGCATTAACGTTTCAAATTCTTGTATAATTGGAAAAGACAATTATTATGTATTTTTTTAATGTGCTAAAATTTAAAGAATACATTGGGTATGTCATAGTATGAATATGATGAAAATGTTGAATTATCAATTTATCTTCTAATTCCCCAAAGTCTTTACTTAATTTTATGAACTTCTTAAAGTTTCCCAATTTTTAAACATGGAAAGTTTTATCATAAAAATAAAAAAAAGTAAAAAAAAGTAAAAAAAATAAAAAAAATAAAAAAAAAGCAGGCCGGCACGGGGGCCACGAACTAAGGAATATGCAAGGTGAGCCAGTGTTTGCAGTCCGGATAAAGTGTGTGGGGCGGGGCAGGCCAGCTCGCATTGTGGGGTCCTTATGCGGGCCGAGCCTAAACGGGTCGGACCGACCCACATTGCCACCCCTAAAGGTAGATCTAGACCATTTCCTGCTTCCTGCATCCTAGAACCTAAGAATTTCATATCCATGTTGTAACATCTCAAAATTTATACCACAATATTTTGAGTATATTAACACCTAAAATTTTATAATACATTACTTTTTATGTATGTTGTATCTAATCTAATAAACTATGAACGGAAAAATATAAAAATTATAAATATCTAAGGGATAAAAATTGGTTAAATAATTACAATAAGATAATTTTTTTCAGATATAATAAAATAATAATAATAATAATAATATTATTATTATTATTGATGACATAATCTTAAAGGATAAACTATATTAATCGTAAAAGTATGGCATGTATTTATGATACATATAAATCATTATTGCTTTTATTTAAAAAGAAATAAAAATTAATAATTATTATCGTAAAGGCAAATATTACATGATAACATAAAAAAGTTAGGGAGATTTTTATCTCATTATAATTAATTTTATTTTTATATTTATTATAAGTGAGGTGTCCTGACCTCATCTAACTTATATATAATTCTTATTTTTATTTATTTATATTTATCTTCAGTTGTGCATGGTTCTATTTATTCAATTTATATTTATCCTCTTTTATTTATATTTATCACCATCACGTACTAGTCTTCTTTATTTTTTATATTTATTTTTAGTTATGCAATGATCTTATTTATACAATTATATGATTTAATATCATAATAAAACTTATGATAAATAAAGATTTGATTTTTGTAGATAGAGGTATAACCTTGAGGATTTAAATGAGTAGTTAGTACTCAAGATGGGATGTTTCTGAGTTACTTTGTTGGCCATGTTGAGACTCAGTTATCTTGACTAATTACTACAAAATTAATCAAAATCTTTATAAAATAAAATAAAGATCCAAGTTTTATGGATCTATGTCAAAATTTTATTATTATGTTTATTATTTGTTCTTTGCGTCATTTTGATCAAGTGATGTATTATAACTTTGTTTAGTGTATAAAAAAAGATTCATTAGAATTTAAAAATTTGAATTAAACAAACATTTAAAATATATTTTAATTTGAATATTTATTTTCCTTTTATATTCTCTTAAAAATATTGTTAAATTTTATCAACCAGGTTTCATTAGTGTTTACAAATTTAATAAATGTTTTGGTTCTCATGAAATTTTATTTGGTATTTTAATCTAAAATGTAAAAAATTATAATTTTTTTAAAAGTACTTGATATCGAAGAAACAATCATCCTCCTAATATTGAATATTTGATAATATTATGTTTCATTTACCGTAATTTTTTATTATTTTATAAAAATGAATTAAAATTAATATTGAAACAGTAAAAAAACGGGTACGGATATGGGTACAAGATTATACCTATTATCCGGTGGAAATGGGAATGAGACAAAAGTTTAATACATGTTAGATTTTAGTAAGGGATAATTTTTTTCTACAGGAGTATAGGATATCGAAACTCATCCTCACTCCGCCATGTTGTCATCCTTAGACATAACCAACATGACATGAATGATATTTAGGAAATTGTTGCAAATTAGACCACTTTTATCTTATTTTATTTATTTTAGTTTAACTATCAGAAAAGGGGAGAAAAATATAAATAGATTGTTCATGTACATGACAAATTATATTTACACGTCAAACACTCTCAAAACATCACAAATAAGAAAATGACAAATCCAGTCATAATTGTTGCAATTTGTGTTACCATTTTCGTTGATTGCTTATACCAAATATCTTTTGTGATTTAGTTTCCTGCAATTTATATTCTTGCACCTTTACATTTCCGGTTTGTCAAGAAATTCCACTTCGATTCATATTCTTCTTCTTCATTCTTTTTTACAACATTTAATCTCCATTATTCAATCTTTATCTAAAAATACAAAAATACAATTATTGGAAACAAATGCATGAATTTCTGATTAACATTAATATACATAAAATGATAATTCAACGAATTGGACTTTTTGTAAAATTGACACACAGAGTGCACGTCAACTTTATGTTAATTGTGGAGTCCTAAATTAATATATTCTAATTGATACAAAATCTACATCAAATTGATTTAATTCACTAAAACGATACTCCATAATATTTACCAACAGAAATCCCAAAAAGCTAGGGAAATGACATTCAACATAAAGTGATCCACTAGAAAATAAAGTGGTGGAATTAGAAAAAGGTGATGGTTGAAGCATTATTATTATTATTGGGGACAACTAGGTATTGCAGTATTTGCTTTCTGTTTTAAGGGCTGTGCCACTTTTTTTGTAGACACAATGATAGAACTATTTACATGTGTTATTGTAGAAGTACACTGTGCATACCACTTAAGTCTATTTTTCCCAATGAGAAGAAACACTGAATGAGGCACCACCCTTTTTAATCTAATATTGCTTCTTCCATCACCTTAAATGCCCCCAACAGGATCAATAGGATCATAAGCTATGATAGACTGATATTTTAATTTGGATCACGTATCCGTATCTGACATGTAGTGTGTTCGATATTTTAGGATATTTTAATAATACTTATCAATAAAGTATATAATTTATAAAGTCGTAATATATTATAGTAAAATCTTTTAATAGTGACCAATTTTAATGACAAAAATTAATTAGTCACTATATTGTGACTAAATTAGTTTAAAAAAATTATAATTAGTTTCTAAATTGATAATTAAAATAGTTTCAATTATGAATTGGTTTTTAAATTGGTCACTAATTAGAAAATTTGGATTCACATTAATAATCATAGATTTATTATGTTACACTTTTCAATATTCATATATCACATATCGTATTTTATTATTTTGAAAATAAACATATCAAGTTATCAAATGCGTATCCAATAAACTTATTATATCTGTACATCATACGTCATAAACCATCGTTACTTAGTTCGGCAATTACTCATCTTTTATAACTCTTAACACTTTCATTATCTCTCATATAGGGCTCTCACCAACCTAAAGTTATGCTTTGTTCTATTTGATGAAAGCGGTTTTCGTTTTAATTAGTGGATTTGGATATTCAGATCGTTTTTAGAAATTTGGAAAGGAGAACTCTACTGTGTTTTATAATTTATTCTTAGTCAACTAAAATTATATCTCTTTTAAAGAAAGAGATATATTACCTTTTTTTTTATCTTAGAAGTAAAATATTTGTTTCCGATAGAGGACAAAAATTGATTTGCTCAACAAGTTATAATTTTCTTAATGCTGTCTGGATCAGCTCAACTAATTCAGATGAGTCACGCATTGAGATTGGAATCTTTTTGGAGTTGCAAAATTTCTAGGTGATAAATCCTAAAGAAAAGACAAAAACAAAAAGGCAAAAGAATAATAATATTTATGTTAGTTACTTTTTTTGTTTTTGTTTTTGTCTTTGTCTATATTTAATTGTTTATCACGTGCTAATAAAATGTTTTCTTCCAGTGTTACGCATCGTCAAATTAATGAGTAATTACATCATCGTTACCATGACGTAGTTGGCTAACGCAACCTATTCACATCATCACTTCCACTTTCACGGCGCCAATTCTTGCTAAAATATTCCTCTCACTTCCGAATATTGCTTTCTTCTAATCAATATTCACTCTGTTAATTATTTAATTAATTATCACAGTAGTAAAAGTATCAACTAATCAAACATAAAAAAAAAAATCAACTGAGTAATAAAATTATCAAATAAATTTCTAAACATAAGAAGATTTAATTAATTAACAAAGTTTAACAAAAAAAAATAAAATATATATATATATATATATATATATATATATATATACATATATATATATATACATATATATATATATATATATAACGATTAAATTTTATTTTAAACTGTGATTTTTTTCAATCAAATAAAGACAATACACTTTATTTCTCTATCTTCAATTCTTAAAAAAAAAAAAAAACTTTAGAAACTAAAACTACATCCAAATATATTCATTGAATTTGAATATTGTTTGATACCACATATAGTAGAAGAGAAAAACAAAACACGAGGGCATAATCTTTTCATCGTGAGACACGTAAGAATCTGTCACAATCATAATAATATTGTTTATTAAAGAAAACGCCTTCGCAGTTTCGTCACTAAAGTAAGAGTAGCTTTATTTAAGTGCTGACGTCGTTACCAGTGACGTTATTCTGCTAACGCTATCTTCGTGAAATCAACCCCAATCGTGCTTAATTCGATACCATAAATCTTTTACGTGTTTTTTTCTTTTTTTACGTTATTACAGAATATTTTATTTACTATTTTTATACTTATGGAGAAAGTATTTATATGATCACCGTGTTTTGATCAATTTTAGTTTTTTTCTTTTTATAAATTTACTATTCCATTTTTGTTGGTTGAAAAATTGACGATTCTGCTTTCTCCATCGCGTGTGGTGCATTTCGTTTTCGTAGTCTCCAACACATTGAACGACTCTCGAAATCAGAGTGCTTAAAGTGAGTCCACCCAATGGTTTTCATTGACTCACTTTTAGTACACAACATGGTTTATCGTATGGAATAAAGTGAATAAAATAACTAAATAATAAGATGAAAACATAATTAAAATAAAGTTCGGATACTAAAATCTTAAATTCAAAGAACCTAATGAATATATTAAAAAGTTTTAAATATATTTTTAATGTCTATATTTAGGTAAAATCAAAAATATTAAATATAACACGTTGTCACTTTAATGTTAATCAAAAAATTATAATATCTCAAAAAAATTAAAATAAATATATTTATTTATTTTTAAAGTTTAAAAACTAAAATATATTAAAGTTTAGGGGGAAAACTAATTTGAGTTTTACGTCAAAGTTTGAAGACTACGACTATAATTTATCCTAAAAACATGTAATCAAACAAATTAGATTATGCTAAAATTAAAAATAAAATCTCAAAACGAAAATCGTACCGTTAAAAAAGTTCACTTTTAATTAAATCCAAACTAATAATAAGAACTAATCTAAAAATAAAGCTTCAACACTGAAAATCAACCTAATTTGCAACGCGTTCAGTCTGAATGAGTTGATCCAAATAAATCCATAGAAACCATTTGAAACCAAATGCTCTAAAAAATGGTTATGCGGTTCTACTTAGAGAATTAGTCAAAAATGTGTGTGGCGTCGAACTTGCTTTTAAAAATCGAAGTCAACATAACAATACTGGTGATAAAAAAATAATATAGTAATAATAGAAGGAAAATTTTAAACATTCAAGAAAACAATAATTATGTACTTTCGATAAAATCTGTCAAGGTTTTTCAAAAATGAGAGAGAGCAACAAACTACTTCTACTTGTTTGCAATAGTCAGAAGATTTTTTTTTCTTTAATTAAATAGTATTTTTTGTATTAACGACTTTTTATATAAGGTCAAAAAAATCGGAGACGCCCACTAAAAAATGGGTTTCTTGCAAACTACGCAAAGAGGTTGAAAAACCACAGTTCCACTAAAATTTTAATTCCTACCTTTTAGTGTATTTTTTTTTTAAGTTTTGATTTTATATATATATATATATATATATATATATATATATATATATACTTATTTTATTTTTTATGTTTAAAATTTGTCCGTATATGTAATTGTAAATAAGGTTAAATTATTTTTTTTTTGAAAAATATCAATTTTTATGTTTAAAATTTGTCTGTATATGTAATTGTAAATAAGGTTAAATTATTTTTTTTTTGAAAAATATCAATTTGGTTCATTTTTTTATTCGTCTCAAATTGATTTTTATAAATTTGATGCAATCAAATCTATTTTATTAGTATTGTGCTAACAACATTAGAGAGGTGTGTGTGTCAATTCGTGATTTTTTTACTTTTTTTATTTTTTTAAATAAAAAATTTGTGACGTGTAAAGTTATTTTCGTGTCATGTTGCAGTAAAAGTGTGATGTGTAAGTGACAATGACAGTGTCGCGTGTCATACTTACGCTAGGTGTTATTGTCTGTGTCTCAATTTAGTCATTGTATTTTTATTTAGTTACAATTTAGTCCCAATTTTTTAAAGAATGGAGTAATTTGTCCCGTCCCAAATTGAAACTAAAGTTAATTTTTATATAAATAATATACAAATATTTTTATTTAAAATTGATATTTTTATCACATATTTTTAGCCAGAATAAATTTATTTAAATTTATATTTTACATCGAACTTTATTCAAAAATGTTTTAACAAATGGTGTAAATTCAAATGTAAAATTTTAAAATAATTTTAAACAATGTTATAAAAATTTAAAATAAATAAATTAAATTTGAAAAAAAGTTTAAATAAAGTTGAATGTGAAATATAAATTCAAATAATATTAATTTTTTGTAAAATATATAATAAAAATGTCAATTTGAATAAAAATATCAATTTTAATAAAAATATTTGTATAATATTTATATAAAAATTAAATTTTATTTCAATTTGGAGAGAGATGAAATTGCTCAATTTTTAGAAGAAGTAAAACTAAATTTAGACAAAATAAAAAATAGAGGGACCAACTTGAGATTGAGACAATGACACATGACGTGACAGTAACACATCCACTGTCTTGGGTACATCACACCGTCATTGTCACGTGGTACAATATCAATTTGACATGTGGAAAATTTTTAATTTAAAAAAGAATAATTAAATTTTTAAAAAAAAATCACAAAATGACATGTGACACCTCATTAACATTGTTTGTTAGTACAATATAACAGAAAGGACCTTATTGCATCAAATTTTCCAAAATAAAAACCAAATTGAGATGAATAAAAATAAAGGGACCAAATTGATATTTCCAAAAAAAATAGAGACCAAAGACATAATTTAACCTATAAATAAATATTTGAAGCATATTTGATCATGTAACTATTTTCCAAGCTTTTAATTGATTATTCAAATTGGATAAATTAAAATAATTATTATATTTAAATGTTAAATTACTCTATTATAACTAATAATTAGAACTTAATTAGTAAGTATTAATGATTTAAATTATAATAGTATTGTATATTTATATTTTAAAAAATATAATATAGAAAATTCAAGACTTTTAATTATTTTTATTTTTATTTTTAATTAAAACAAAAGAAAAAAAAAACAAAACAGACCAAGAACGGGCTAACCCGCCTTTAACTGTAAACTTTGGTGGACTAGGTGGGACAAGATAAAACAGACTTGCGAGCTGAAAATGTCAACCCTACCAGTTCCATTTTGGAGGGCCACAGTCCATTTTGACAAGAACACTATCCAGTTTTTTACTACTTGATATCTTAATTTGCATTGTTTAGACTATTATTGAAGAAAAAGATATTTCATTTTCTTAATGAGTTTTTGCACTTAATATCATGACCACAGTTGGGCATAATCCCTTCCAAAGTATCAACATATTCTTAATCCTATACACAACATCACATATACCCATTCATTATATATCCCTATTCAAGTTCATACACTTTCTTTTATACATATTCATTTAATAATTTCGTAGATATGCATACACTCAATCACATACAAACATAAATTACAATGGAATAAAAATATTTGATAGAGAACATACTTATGTTGCTTGAGCGAGATTTTGTTATTTAAGCCTGTCATTTTCAACAAATAAGATAAGACTCCTCATGGACCCTTAAACTGCAAACTCATCACTTGAGTTATACCTCATATATGACAATAGTCAACATACATATCTTGAGTGATAACAACTTTAGAAAAGAGAGAATTAGTACAACTCCCTTATCGCCTAAGCATTAAAACTAGCATTTAAGTGTATGATTTACAATAACAATGAACCAACACCGACTCTCCCAAGCATTAAAACATTGCTTGGGCAATATGGCTTCTTACATCAAACCACTAACTTCCACACCCTTCCTCAAGTTCTAACTCTTCATCACTTGATTGGTCAAATATCACTTAAGCAATGAGAGTTTTAGAAAGATACTTGCTTTAACAAAAACGTTGTCGCTCAAATCTCAAGCCACAAATTGAGTAAAGAACATTATCATTTGACTAACAAGTGTGACGTTTGAGTGACATGTCTTTTAAGTGATAACATGAAACTCAAGTAAGAAAAATGTAAAAAAAAAAACAACGAGCAAACAACTTAACATAACAAAAGCAAATCTTAAACCAACCAATTCTTACTATTCTTAAAATGATTCAATCATCACCATAAATTTGTTTTCACCCATATTTGTATATGGAATAACTCAAGGTGAATTAAAACTATCATAAAAAATTGAGTTGTATCACCACCAATTCTAGTATTTAAAGAAATTCTGATTTAAATCCACAATATTCAACATATTTTCAACAAAGTTGAACTAAAATTGTTGAACAAATGTGAGTTATTGACTCATCTTACTTAAAAGTAGCTTGTTTTGTAAGAAGAAATAACTTCTTCAGTTAAAAAACTTCTAACTACAAAATTTTAATTTATACAACCAACATTACCACTAGTTTAGATTGTCAGAAAATTTAAGTTCATTAGTTAATTTATACATATAGAGTATTCTACTGTATGGCCCATCGGTGCATCGGCACAGGAAATCTCTTCCTGTATGGCCCATCGGTCCATCGGCACAGGAAATTTCTTCCTAACAAATCTTCTCGCTTCACTTTCGTCATTGCTCAAGGTTGGGAGGGCTGTGTACTGTATGACCCATCGGTGCATCGGCCCACCAGACAAGGCTCGAGCGGCCACAGGCTGCTGGCAACAGAGAGATCGTGTGGCAAAGCCAAGGACGATCGGCCCATCGGCCACACGGGTGAAACACATTTATTGTTTAAGGCCACTCACCCATAAAAGATAACCCGCCTGGCCAAGCGACCATCGGTCAATCGGCCAAACGGAAAACCTAGATCAATCAGCCGGATTAATTAAAATTAAACAAGTCAGTAATCACAATTAAGGGATCATTGGGCCGTGCTTAAGGAGCCCTAATTATAGGCTCACACCGAAAACTATAAATAGGGCCCAAAGGTAGGTTGGTGAGGATCTTTAATTTTGCATTTATTACAGCAGTTACGATTATCGACCGATCGGCCCTAAAAACTGACTTAAGCATCGGAGCCTTTTAGACAGGTACACCGGTCGCCCGTTCAACCGATCGAACAAAAGAGAAGATTGCTGGAGTGGAAGTTTGGGAAGATTATTCGGAAAGGAAGCATCGAGGAGAAAGAAGTATAATTTGAGTGGTATTGGTAGGAGCTTGGTCCCTACACCCGAAACAAGTATAAAACCCCCACATAGTCAACAAAAGAGAATAAAAGTAAATTGATGGTAAGGGAATGAAGAACTAATATATACTAATTTTGATCAATCTATCTTGATCTATCCTACAATGAAGAATCGTTAAGATTTTAAAAATAGTGGAGAGTTTAGATTTCCACAAAGATGAAGTTATATGAAATAAAGAATGAATTGTTTTAAACCTACTTATAAAAACATTTAAACAGATATTTTCATTCTTTATTTAATTTGAACTTTAATTTCTATCTTAAATAAATTAAACACTATAAGAAAATATTTCAATAGCAACTTTAGAGACAAAAAATAATTGATCACTATAGTAACTAATTTAGATACTGATTTATAAACTAAAAGTTATTGATTTCTAAACTAATCATTATTGTGAATAAAAAATTATATTTAGTAACTGATTAAACTCTAAATTGGTTACTAACATTAGATACTAGAGTTTTAGCTACCAAATGAATTAATGTCTAAATTGATCATTAATTAATATATTAGTGTATGAGTGAAGTGTGAGAATGGAAGACGATAGTGAGAGAAAAATATTGAGGGTGGACTAGCTTCAAGAACACGAGTGGCAAAATACTATGTCAAGTGTGAAATTAACGACATTGTAAAATTTACTATGAGAGGTCTTTCAAGACCCAACATAATAAATTTTCAATTATAATTAGGTTTATGCTACCACTAACTTTTCAATTATAATTAGGTTTATGTTATCACTGTTCACTTAGTATAAGATGTCTAGTTCACCTGTTAACTAAGTTTGTCTTCTTCACTTATTATATTAGATTCCCTTTTACCCCTCATAATAACTCTTACTTTTATTACAAAAATGTTATCGGTAAACCTATTATAACATATGCACTCGTCATAATAAGTTGTCATTAATTCATTTTTTCATTAGTGGATTAAGAGTTAATTGTTAGTATATATTAAAAACTACTTAGTTGTAATTAATATAGAATTGAATGGGTAGATGGATATGGAAATTGGTGCATTATTAAATTTATAAAACGATGTACTTGCAATGGAATTGAGGAGATATATGAATTTTGAAAACAAAATAAGTTTTCTCTATACGAGAGTATCTAATTTATAATTATCCAAATTTTAATCTTATCTTACTAGGGTGTTTTAATAACTCTCTAACTTATCACCCATATTTTTATCTATTTTGAGTATGGTGACAATATCTTTTTAGAAGATATATGAATTTTGAAAACAAATTAAGTTTTTTCTACAAGAGAGTTTTATATCGATCTAATCTAATTTATAAGTACCTAAATTTTAATCTTATCTAATTAGATGTGATAATAAACTTTGCAACTTATTATCACTCATATTTTTATTTTTATTGAGTATGACGGCAATAATTTTTCTCAAGTTGAATATAATAATGAAATTCCATTCATGCTCCGTCATCAAACCTTGACAAAAAGTATTTATTTTGAATTGTCTATATTAAAAAAACGATATGAAGCATTTTTTTCTTCAACCAGAGAATTTTTATTTTTTTTAAGTCTACGTTGTGGATACCATTTATTGTGAAGAGACCATCTTTGATCTGTTTGTTATAAATTTTTTTACAACAGTCACTGTAAAATTAGAATTTACATTTTGTTTTCCCTCAAATTGAATTGATCACTGCAGTTCGATGTTTGATTTTGTTTGAAGTGTATTTCCTGATAAAGTGTGTAAAAATTATATTACAAACAAAACTATTTCCTAAAAGAGATATATGCGAAATGAAAAAAAATAAAATAAAATCAAACAAGCGCACTGAGATATTGTATTATAATTGATCTTAATTATTTTAATACTCTGGCACTTTCCATGAATCATGGCATTGGCAAATAGGGCCCATAGTGCATAAAAAATGCAAATACTAAATAGGTCCCATACACTATAATACAATTTTACTTTACATATGTGTTTAAAAGAACGTTAAAGTATTGGTTTTACATTCCTTTATATAAAGGTTAAACATTTGGAAGAATATAATATTAAAATATTGGACTAAGTAGCCCAGTATCTTCATTTTCCATTTTATTCTTTACTTTTTAACACTTCTTCTCCACTACTGTTTACAACACTGAGTCAGTTTTCTAAACCATATAATTAAAAACTCTTGTCTTTCTGACTAGACCTGTAGAGTCCTAAAGGTAAATCTATGTTTAAAAAATTAACGAAGAAAGGAAATATGCTGAATTCAATTCTAAAAAACAAATTTATTTATACACAATAAATTTATCTTATTAATTTTAATCGATGTAAGATATTCGATCCACTGCTGATTAAATTAAAACAACTTTATTCTCATCGGAAAACATGTTTCTTGAAAACAATATAGGACATTTTTTCCGAGAAAGATAGCATAAAATAATGTGGCAACAACAAATGAAGATGTGGACACTTGGACACTGTTGTCTTTGTCATGTGAATGGATGCAAAACTGTGTTTGCAAGCAGTCTTAATAAAATGGAAGTGGGTCCATGGGTCCATCCTTGGATTATATAAGTTCTGATTCATGATTGGAGATGTCAGAACACATGATACGCGTTTCAACTCCACTGTATCAAAAACAGAGGAACCCAATTCTCTTTTGCTTTCACCTCATTTCTCAACCTTAACTTCATTCTCACAAACAAACATATTCCAACACCACCATGGTTAGAGCTCCCTATTTTGATAAAAATGGAACAAAGAAAGGAGCATGGTGTGAAGAAGAGGACAACAAGCTTATCGCTTATGTCGAAAAACATGGCCACCCCAATTGGCGTCAACTTCCAAAATTTGCAGGTTTTACATCGCTCTCCATCAATCATCAGATCAAAGATTATCAATTTAGGGTTTCTTGATTCATGGTTTTTAGTTTTTTGTGTGTAACAGGGTTGCAAAGATGTGGAAAAAGTTGCAGACTTCGATGGATGAATTACCTGCGGCCAAATCTAAAACGAGGGAACTACACCCCAAAGGAAGAGCAAATCATCACTGATTTGCATAAAAAGCATGGAAATAAGTAGGGGTTTTGTTGCTTCTCGTTAATTTCCAAAGTTTTAAGTTTTTAGTTCATACTCACAATTTTGTCATCGTGTTTTACATCGCTGAAAATGTCGCCGACAAATATTCTGGATACGGTTGTAATGAGTCCAAAACCAGTTTTTAAAAGGATAAAATATGTGTCATAATGTTAAAGTTTGACTTATGTAACATAAAACGAAAAATCTAATTTGAAATGAACAACAATGCTAACGAAACGTCTTGCTTAATCATTGAATTTGGTCATGTAGTTTTTGTTATTTTGATCAATATGAACAAGTTCTAGTTTTGGTGTTACTGTTATGTATCGAAAGACAAACAATTATTCAACATCTTCAAATGTTTAACACTTGGTCGTTACAATGAGAATTCAGTGAACAAAGGGTATTTTACTGATTTGTATTTGGTGTGAAATTTGTGTGATAGATGGTCTCTGATTGCTGAAAGTTTACCCGGAAGAACAGACAATGAGATAAAGAACTATTGGCACAGCCACCTAAAGAAGTTTCAAAGCAGCAACAATAACACTTGTTGTGATGAAGATTTGAAGTCCAATGGATGCAAAGAGTTTGAAATGGCAATGGACGAAGCTCCTAGTGTTGAATCTCACCACATTTTGGAGAGTTCGGTGTCAGAAACTTCCTACACCGACCACAATTCCCCTTCACTTTCATTTTCTTCGAGTCACACAGAATCAACCATGAACTTGTGCAAGGAAGAAGAAAGTGTTGCTTCATGGGAAACATTGGATTTAGGGTTTAGTAGCAATTTCTGGACTGAACCCTTTATTTCAGAAAACGCACTTGATGAAGATTATTTTTCCATTTCCTCTTATGGGACAGAACCATTTTACTTGTGGTAGTAGTTGTGAGTCTAGAATTTGCTTGAAGTTATAGAAGACGTGGTCTTGCATATTTGCTCGTATGTTCTGGATTTTGGAGGAAATTTTGGAAAAAGAGTTGACGCTTGTTTTCACAATTTCCGTAAGAGGAAAAACGAAAAGAGATTTGTGTCAGCAACTTGGTTTTTGAGAACGACAATCACTCATGTTGATGAGAGAATCGGAATCTGATGTGTATTGTAAAATTACAAAAGTCAATTACATATAATTTTGACATAGATTTTACAATATTATTAGCTAATTAAAAGTTGTCTTTGAAGTGATTGATATAAAATGAACAATCGTGATATCATTTTGTATAGTTTAATTAGATTTTATGTAAAAGACATATAATAAAGAGTTGAATAGTTATGTATATTCACTTTCCTAATATATTGCGATCCAAATTATATATAATATTGCTATCATTTTTAAATAGTTATTACGAAGAAAACAAATTTATTATTCTCTTCAATAGTTATTTGAAATTTCTATATTTAAAAAAAATGGATTCTGTCCTATAAGTTTTTAAAATTTTAATTTCTTTTAAACTTAACTATCCAGTGACCATATTTTGTTATACAGTTTAAATTTGTTATAAAAATTATTATTTTCTAAAAATTCTTCATCCAAATACATTATCAAGGTTCTTGCTATATTGATTAAGAAGCATTTAAGATGTTGAATCGAATAAGAAATAGGAAAGTGATGATGATTTAAACAAGTAAAGATGTTGCTTGTGTTCATCGAAGCTTTGAAAGTTTTATCAACTTACTTTAAAAGTTTTTTTATATTGGAATTATTTTTCTTGCAAGACAAGTTATCACTACATAAGAAGAGTTATTTTCTTCAATTTGTTTGGCTAAGAATGCATTAAGATTTTAATGAATGTCGTGAATGAGATTCACTATTTCTTTTGAGATGAAAATTTGGATTTATTAATAATACAACTATATGTATCCTTATGTGATTTGAATGGGAGGATTGAATTAGTCTGGAGCTTATTCATAGGAAAATTTGGAAATAAACAAGTTTACTATATGACAATCGAAACATGATATAATAGTTTAGACCAAGGATTTTTGAAAATCCTCGCAATGGGTAATCGCGAGTTACTGAAGAAGAAGGAACAACAAGTTTCCTCAAGGAACAAAACATGCACTAAGATAGAAAATATATGTATTTGTTGGTTCTTTCGAGAAAAGATTAATGGAGAAGTACAATATTAACAAGATATGGGTTCAATTCACATATAAGAGATTAGTATTATTCTAACCCAAAACATTAAGTCAATGAGTTTACGGGTCTTTATCTCATATGATGCTCAACTTTTTTATTGGGTCTTTTGAGAAAGGATCACTATGGAGATACAACACTAATGAGACATGAGTTCAACCCACATATAAGAGATTGACACCATTTTAATCCAAAACATTAAGACAACGAGTTTATGAGTCTTTATCTTATATTGTGCTCAACTTTTTTAATTTTACGCGATGTAGGACTTAGACACATATTTGAATTCCCAACTGTATTGGATATCAAAAATTAATCAGCTTTACGAAATAGTTGAAGAAATGAAACAAAACAGAATCGTAAAGAGAAGAAAGGTTTTGAGAAGATTGTATTAAGAAGAAGAAAGAATTACATCATCTTTTCCCAAAAATCTCATCAAAATACAAGTACAAGGAAGTAAAAACTAAATTAAGAGATTCTTAAGATTACTGGTTATCTCTTTATGAAATAGACTTAAAAGTTCTATTTTTAATTAAGAAGACCAAACATTATAATGTTCACAAGTTTTTCTTTTATTAGATATTTTATTATTGTTTCTCTATTTCTTAAATTATGAAATATGATCAGTACAATTTAATAAATTTATAATCATATGAATATATATATATATATATATATATATATATTTATATTTTTATAATTTAGTGTATATTTGTTTTTGTGTATATTTGTATTCTTTCTTCATAGAGGGAAAAGTTAATATTGATTTTATCTTCAAATTATAAAATTTGTTTTATGGTAAAGTTTAAACTCATTTATATATTATAAATTAGTTTTATTTGTACTTCATGTCAAACTTTCATCCCACCCCTCACGTCAAAGTTTATATATTTTGAGTGTGAGACTAGACATTAATGAATAATCTCATAGTAGCTTAATAGGAGGTGAAGCAATATATTTAAGGTTAAATTACTCTTTTGGTTCCTTTCTATTTGTCATGAAATTTCAGTTTGGTCCTTAAGTTTTTCGTTTTCTCAACTTAGTCCTCATTTTCTTAAAAATGACTCAATTTGGTCATCACCCTAAACTTTGATCGAACGGTGTTAAAGTCAATGCCACGTGTTAATTTGTGGTTTTTTTGAATTTTTTTTTGAATTTTTTTAATATATTTTTTGAATTTTTTGTATTTTTTTTAATTTTTTACACGTATTACTTCATAGTTGTGCCACGTATCAATTTCTAGTTTTTTTAATTTTTTTAATATTTTTTTGAATTTTTTGAATTTTTTTATTTTTTACACGTGTCACTTCACAGTTGTGCCACGTGTAAAAATTGACATGTGGCACAATTATGAAGTGACACGTGTAAAAAATTAAAAAATAAAAATAAATAAAATTTAAAAAAAACCAGAAATTGACACGTTGACTTTACCACTTTTTGGTCAAAGTTAACAATAATGATCAAATTGAGTCATTTTTAAGAAAATGAAGACCAAATTAAGACAACGAAAAACTTGAGAACCAAACTGAAATTTCCTGACAAATAGACGAAACAAAAAAGTAATTTAACCTAAATTTAATGAAAAGTAAATTTCATTATAATAGACTCTAACCCATTACTTTATTTTCTAGAGCTGATATTTCTTATTTGACTTCAGTCAAATAAATGAATTACTCAAATAGTAAATTATCTAAAAGAAAACTTGTCTTCCCTTATTTAGTGAAGTAAATAGTTCAAGTCAAAGATATTTCTCATAAAACATATTATGTATTAAAAAACAGTATTATATATATATATATATATA
>Ga0214542_1005809_pt1 | contig 23132 bp, 7 predicted proteins | sample CNSS1metaG_FD_160096 | JGI IMG/M metagenome (GOLD analysis project Ga0214542, IMG submission 160096) | Root nodule microbial communities from cowpea collected in UCLA plant growth center, Los Angeles, California, USA - CNSS1 | ecosystem: Host-associated > Plants > Roots > Nodule | place: USA...
CTTTTTATTTTTTCTTTTTATATATATATATATATATATATATATATATATATATATATATATTTATCTAAATTGTAAACTATTTCTTAATATTACACGGTTAATGTATTTTTTTAAATTTTTTTATGTTTTCCAAAATTTTCAACATATAATCTTTTATATTCTTTATTTTGAGATATTTTTTAATAATTTAATTAAGAAATTAAAAATAATGTTTTAATTTCTTTTATTATTTAAACTTTGTTATTTTTTTAGTTTTATATAACAATATTTCTTATTTTCAAATTTTTAGATAATTTTATTATTAAAGTTATGTATATAAAATTTTAATATTAATATATATATATATATTATTTAAGAATATATAAAAATATTTTATATTTTGAGATATGTTTTAATAAATTAAAATTATAAATATATATATGTCCTTTTGTAATAAATAAATTTTATAAAGAATATAAAAAAATTAAAAAAAATTAAGTCATTAATTAAATTATTAATAAATATTTCAAAATAAAGAATAAAGAATATAATAAAAATATATGATTGTACACAAATTTAAGAAAATATAAAAAGCTTTAAAATATCCATTAACCATAATATTGAAAGATAGTTTAAAATTAAGATAATTTTATATAAAATTTAGAAAAATATGAAAAGTAAAAACTTTAAAAGAGAAAGAAATGATATAGAATAAAAAAACGAAATCGTATGCTTCATATTTTTAATAGTTTCATTTACATATTTTTTTCAAAATCTGCCTATATCACTAAATTTGACAAAAATTACAGTACTTTCGTAAGAAACCTAAGTTTTTATCATCTTTGAAATTTGTTCAACTTCCTTTTAAATATCTTTGTTCTTAATATTAACTATTTTCCTTATGTGACAGCTTTGACTTTGTTCTTAATATTTATTTATTTTATCATAAAGTTTTACAAGTCTTTATTAAGTCATTTTAACAACTTTTAAAGCTCAAATTAATGTTCTTAATGAACTGATCTAATAATAACTTAATTATATGTTAAAATGATCTAATAACTTTCTATAATAAGTCCGTTACTCTAAAATCTCGTAACTCATGATAAATACTTTTTTTGGAGAATAACTTCAATATTTTGATATTAAATTTGCTTCTACTATTTTGACATTTTCTTCAAAGCACACTGTTTCTAAAAATACATTTTCAAATGATATATTATTCATAATATTTACCTAAATAGTATTATTATACTGTTCACTTTTTTAAGATATTGATTTTTAAAAAGTTGAACCCTAAACTTCATTTTATCACATTATTATAAAAAAGTAGATTAAAATTTGATTCCTTGGAAACTAAACTATCATTTTAGATTTCACACTGTTTTAAAATGATGCAATTATACAAAATTTTAAAACTTAAAAACATAGTAATAATAAAAATAATTAATATTTTAGAACATCGATAGTTTTTAAATTTTATTTTATAATAATTATAAAAAAATATTAAATTTAGTTAATATTGAGATTTTGTTAAAAAATATTAAATCATTTGACAATAAAATAAAAAATTTATATTGATTTAAATTAATAATTTGAGTGTATTTATAATTAAATGTATTTATTAATTTAATTATAAATAATATATAAATATTTTCGAAATTAAATTTAATACAATCACGTGTTTATAATAACTAAATGATAATATATATATATATATATATATATATATATATATATATATATATATATATATATATATATATATATATATATATATATTATATTTTTCTAAGTGTATTAAAATAATTTGAAAATGAATAAATATAATTGTTTTTATTTAATAGCATTTGTAACGTTTATTTTGTTGAAGTAAAATAATAAAATAAATTTTAAAACAAAGAAAAATATTAATTAAAATTATTAAAGTTTTACAAACTTATTAAATATTGTAATAATTTATTATTTAACTATCCAAAGTCTTGATATAATTTTGTAAACATGTTAAAAATTAAATTAAGAAAAAAAAATGACAGCTCGCAGACAAAAACTTATGTAAGATAGACCAAACTTTTGAACCTGCACTTTCAAAATGGAACGAGTCAGTTCGACCCACATTTTGCGAACCAAATGCGAAGCATACCTAAACGGGTCAAATTGGCCTGCCATCCTTATACACAAACGTAAGAGAAAGACGGGTTAAATATGTTTTTAGTCCCCGAACTTTGGTTCAAAATTGGAGTTCGTCCCTCTTTGAAACTTCCATACATTTTGGTCTCTAAACTTTAAAAATGAATGAATATAGTCCTTTTAATGAAATTATGTTAACTTTTTTTGATGTGTCGAACTTTTCATATTAATATTCGAGTTTTTTATACTGTTTGACACATTCTTATTTCAATATCTACTGAGAGATATGTTCGACACTTCAAAAAAAAAAATTAACGTAATTGAATTAAAAGGATTATGTTCATTCATTTTAAAAGTTTAGGGACCAAAATCTATTGAAGTTTCGGACATGGACGAATTTCAATTTTTGGTCAAAGTTCAGATATTAAAAACATACTTAACCCGAGAAAGAAACAAAAATAAGAAAATAAAGATATTCAAACTGTAGTTGTAATCGGTTAAAGATATTAAAACAATATAATATTTTATTGTGATTAAAATACTCTAATAGAAATTATAACTTTTGTTAATGTTTCATATAACAAAAATAAATAACCGTTAATAAAAAATGATTTTTTTTGTAATGTATGCTTAGCATATATAATTTGAGTCTCGTGAACATGCAACACACTAGACAAAACTTGGTTTACATAAGATCATGTCGTTAGTTCTATGTATGTACATGAGTATGAGTGTATTGTTTGCTGAATGTATCCTTAAGCTATCTAACTTTCAGATAATCATCTTTTGTTCGGTCTTAGTGTAAATATAGATCGGAGAATAATCTTATGTTAATTTTTTCGTCCGATAAAGGAAAAAAAAAAACTTATTGGATTAGTAACCATCTGAAAGTGAGAACTAAATCTTCATCTTATACACTATAATCCGAGCGAAGCATTCGACATATTCCAATATTTTTATTTGCTGTTTTAGTCTATTCGTGATAAGTATCAATATTTGTTAATGACTAACTTAAAAAAAAAAAAAAAGTTTAGCTGAGATAACATTTATTCTCTTTCCAACCTCGTCTTTTGATGCATATATAACATTTGAATAGCTTTTTTGTGTTTGATCTTGAGGCAAGGCACATTAAACAGAAATAAGATGATGCAAGCCGAATCCAATTTTAATTGAACTTGTATCTCTCACACACACATAAATGTGGGTTTCAACTACAAAACACAACATATGATTGCGTCTCGATGTAAAAGTACTTCACATTCAAGTACTTAAAAATTGAATTCATATAAAAACCGATAAAACATTAGCATCCCTAGAACAACATCAATGTCTGGATCTTCACTACCTTGAAATACAAAACTCCCCACGACATTAATTTTCTGCTTCTGCAGGGAAGAATTAAACAGAGATTATGATAAGCTTCATATGTCAGTATCTCCTGATGAGCTTTTCTCATGGAACAGTTTGTCCTTTAATGGCACCTGGCTGACTGGCTTGACATTTCCTGCATGGAGATAGAAAAGACCTAAACACTTTGTGGCCAAACCACGTTCTTGTCGCACTCCTTTCTTTGCTTTTATGGTTTCTTGCTTTCACACGTTGGTCGCCATATTTCCTTGTTTGTCCACTTGCATTATTCTTAGCATTGGCATGATCAATTGCTAGTAATGATCTTAAGGAAATGGGTGGATCTGAGATTCCAGGTCCATTTGGTTTAAATGGTTGAATTTTTCCATCAGAAATCAGCACATCAGCTGGTGTGATTTTGAATGGATTGGCACTAGAATTCAAGTCTTTTACGGTGGAAAATTCAAAATCTAAGTCTTGTTTGGTTACCTGGTGGTAGTAGTGGTGAGTGTTGTGGTTATGAGTAGGAGCCTTTGGGTGCTGCTCTTGAACAGAAACGAGGCCAGCGAAAGAAAGTGAGTCAGTAGAAATGCTATCATCTCCACCATGAGATTGAGATCTGTTTCCTTCACGCGTGCCCATTGATTCACGTTCTCACCATATTCATTATCTTCTCCACAAACACATATATAGAATGTTTTCATGAGATAAAATAATCTTAAATTATATAAATGTAGATGAATTGTTTAGATTAAATTAAATGCAGTATATATATATACGAATTTCAATGAATTCACGTGGTAGAATTTTATTGGAAAGTTGTGTGTGTTTATCGTATGCAATAGTAATGAACTGTATCTTATAGTCCCTTAAATGGTTGCATGATGCATCCCAAACTATGGTTCCTCGAGAATGGTGTGTTGGTCGATAATTTGCTGTTCAAGTTTTACTAAAACTCTTTCCTTTTCATCAACATTTGCTTGTTGGTGAGATTCAGCGCCTGCATTTTGAAGTGACTAGTGAAAGGTGTTGGAACAGTTTTCTTGCTGCAAGCTTTGATTTCCATGAAGAGCTACGTGATGTCAAACTATATGTGATCTTTCGTAAGGTTTGAAAAATATTCCAATTCAATTTCGTGGATGCTTTTATTTCTTTCACTGCATTAAAGTAATGTGCAAATTTTCACAGGTTGAAAATACACTGAGCGGTCCAATGAGAACCAAGACACGTCTCTGTTGTTAAATACAGAAAAGAAAAGAAGACAAATTTTGTGTGTGTGTGTGTGTACGTAGGTGGTTGTGTTAAGAAAAGGGCCACCAAACTGAAAGTTATTATATTACGAAAATCATCATTGATCATGAAAAATATACGAAATCAATTAAGTCAAGTACTTTAGAAACTGCAAGAGGCTATTCAAGTACTTTAGAACAAAAATTTTATAAGTACCAAATATATATAATATTAACTTATATGTGTGAAAATGAAAATTGGAAGGCCAAAGCTTCTCTCTCAATGAACCTAGCTCCGCCGGTTGTCATGCCACACTTGGATATTAAGTTTATAAATTTCTCCTTTTTTAAAAGTTCATCTATACTCAATATGAAAGCCGACCCCACACTTGCATTTCTCACGGATATAAAATAATTATGTGCATGAATGAATGGTTTAATTTATTTTAAATGTTAATATTTTAAATATTTTCTAGAGATTTTTAAAAATAAAGAACCATTTATCTAAATACAAATAGGTCAATTATGCTCTAGAATCCACTATAATTATTAAATAGAAAAATATGTGTTGAAAAGAGTCTCTAATTATTAAAATTTTACACAAATTTGGCACGAACAAGGAGACCCCTCCCTACTAAAAAGGAATAAAGAGATTTTCTTTCAAAGTAAGGAATATCACAACATATATAGTGATACTGATAAAAATAAGTGTTTTAATTTTGACATAAGTTATTTTAATTTTTTTTTACAAGTTGTTTTAAATTATTAAATTTTATTTCACTTTATATCAAAATCAATTCTAATAACTTTAAATTAAATTGAGGATCTCACCATTTAAAACTTGGTTTTGGCTCTAAAGTCTAAAGCAAACAAAGCAAGCACATAATATATAGTTTGGTCAACTTTGGTATCAGCTTGGTGTTAATGATTAAAGTAGTAATCAAACATCATTATGTTTTTTATGAAGCTTTTTTTGGTGAGGCCTTCTTGACCTTCTATTAGAGCATTTATGATTTCTTTCAATAATATTATTATATCAAAGCAGAAATGGTCCATATATATCATTCTAATATTGGTGTGGTCCAAATAATTTAATGACCAAGTAGATTTTGCCTAACTCATCGTTTTCTCAATTCTCAATTAGAAAACTTTAATCCAACCAAATGAATCAGGTTAACAACAGTTAATCTCCTAACGTTAAGAAGGAAAAGAAGATTCAGCCTATGACCTGTCATATAGATATGTTGAATATTAATTAACAAATAGTACACAAAGTTCACAATATGTGGATAATGTGCATAATGTGCATGCAATGCTACTAGACATATTTTCTCTGCACCAAGTTCCTTAGTTCAATACGATTCCATTTGAGTTAACAAAGAAAAGAAAAATGTTATTGTGTATACAGCATCAAAAGAAAGATTGAACTTTGAAGGCGCAAATCAATAAAACTCAAAAGAAACTTGTGTTATTAGCCTTATGAGGCTTTACTTGCATTTGCATAAACATGATCAACAAATAGAATAAGTAAAAAGCTTAATTAGTAGATTACAAAAGTTTGTATAATTAATTCTAGACCTAAACATATCTCAGTGGCCGCCAACTGCCAGGACCCCCAGCCAGAGCCTCCAGAGCAACCGGTTTCATAATACAATACCCATTTTTAGAGCAGCAACCATTTTTGGAGTTGTTGTGTCTTCTGATGTTATGATATCCCTGCTGTTGCATCTCCATTGCTAGCAGTTTTCTCTCCAAGTCACGCCTCTCAAATTTCCTCCTCGTACTATGTCTCTTAACAACTTCATTTAACTTCTCTTTGTTGTCGTAAATTTTTCTGCTTACCGGCACCGGCATGGCTTCCAAACCCATGAGTTTTGCCACAACCCCTGGTTTACGCCACACCACGCTTTCCCCAGCCAGTGTTGCGGGTAAACAGCACATACCCTTATGATCAAAATCATTGTCCCCTGCAAAACTTGTCTCACTACAAACCGATCTTCTTCCCTCCATGTTCCCGAAAGAAGATCGGTACATGGCATCCCTTCCATCAAGAGAAAACCGCGGATACTGATTCAAGGCATTCCTCGCAGATCTCAATATGTCAGAGTTGTTCACGCATGACATCCTACCCCTCATTCCACCATACTCACTAAGCTTAGCTTTTCTAGACATCTCTTCCTCCAACTCTAGTTGCAGTATTAGATCTTCCAGGGTTGGTGAGTTTTGCTTTGTGAAGGGAGAGCTGGAGCTTACCTTGCTGGTTAAGTCACCTTGGCTGTGACTATTTTGTTGGTTGAGAGTGGAGGTTGAGCCATTGTTGTTGCAGAAGGTTTTGATTCCTTTCTTCATCTTGGCTCCCAAGGAGTTCTTGAGGAGAAAGAAGGGCATGTCCTTCATGAGTGTGTGGCGTGTGCATGTGCATGTGCATGAATCTGAGGATGGGGTTTGGAGTTTTCTTTAGTATAGAGCGGAGAGTGGAAGAGAAACGCATTGAAACGTGAATGGAGTGAATGGGAGCGGTGTGGTATGGCAGTGAATGGAGCATTTTAGTCAAGTGAAATTAGATGAGACTTAATGGCTGTCACGTGATGGGTGAGGAAGGGTTTCACAAGGATTTCATTTCCTTCTGCAAAGTTGTTTGAATGTTTATGGGAGAGTGAGTAAAAGCACACCTAATGACCTTCAACTCAGCATTTTTCACTTTAAATTAGTTGAGAGAAATGAAGATCATTTATTGAAGTCGCGGTGGTGGTGGTGGTGGAATGCATCAAAATTATTTTAGCATTTTAAGTCTTTGGTATGCTAAAGTTGGTATATTAGGTATACTACCTAGGAATAGTTACTACTCTGGAAATTCTTGTAAGGAAAACCAGCAAATCATAATTTTGTCAAACATGTTTTCTGGAGGGGTCTTTTGTGATCCAATAAATTAGTATTATAATTTGATAATATTACAAATTACAAAAGATTGCAAAGTTTTCATGGTGTGAAATAAAAGAAAAAAAGTTATCTTGAATTTAATTTATACGTAATATTAATTAATTTATTTAGCAATTTAAAATACGTGTGGGGTAGTTTTAGATTTTATTATAAAACTAGTTTTAAATTTGTGATTACGCGTGTTTGTTAAAAAAGATTTAGAGATCAGGAAAAAAAAAAAATAAATATTCTTAAGTTTATCATTAAGTTTTGAATAAAATCATCTTGAAAAATAATTTATAGATTTAGAAAGTTAATATATTTATAAAAATAAAAATAGTATACTTTGTAAAAATACAAATAATAAAATGTGTGCAAAAATAGAGTAAACTCTCTAAAAATATAAATGATATGCAAAAATATGTAGAGTGGGCTCACTCAAAATATAAATCAATGTATAAAGAGACTAATGTAATGTATATGACTAAATTTGTCTAATCAATGCATTGACAAATTTGTTCAATGTGTGTTGTTAGATTTGTCTACTCAGTATATGGAAACACTCGTCTAATTAGTATATCGACAAACTTGCGTAACGTATACTGCAAGACTTACCTATCATATAATGGATAGAGTCATATAATGTGTATTAATAGATTCATCTAATATATGTATAAACAGATTCATCTGGCATGTATTGTTAGAGTGGTCTAATCGATGTATGGACAAACTTGTCTAGTGTGTTTCAAGACTCGTCTAATGTGTATTCTTAGATCTATCTAATCACCGTATGGAATGACTCATTTTTATTGTACTCATCTAATTAATGTATATGAACAGACTTATTTAATGTGTATTAGTAGACTCATCTAATTTGTGTGTGAAAAGACTTGTCTAATGTTTATTGCTAAAGTTGTCTAATCAATATATGAATTATTAGTCTAATGTTTATTGCTAGACTCATTTAATCAATACATCGACAAACTCCTCTAATAGTTTTTGTTATACTCAAATAATCAATGTATCATATGACTTTTCTAATATTTTTTGTTATATTTGTCTAATTATTGTATGAATAATTTTGTTTATTCTTTCTTTTGTTATAGTATTCTAACCAGTATATAAAAAGACTCGTATGATGTCTATTCTTCTAAAATATTATAATATTTTCATAGTGTAAAATAAAAGTAAAAGGTTATCTTGAATTTAATTAATACTAAATTTTAATTAATTTATTTAGGAATTTAAAATACGAATTGGGTAGTTTTAGATTCTATTCTAAGATGTAAGAATTAAGTAAGGGGTGCGAGTAATAATTATAGGTGGTGTAGACGGTAAATAACTTGAGCTTTATTTTGGGTCTATTGGGTTGCTGCGGAAAATAAAACAAGAGGGGATGGTGAACAAAGTGGACGAAGAGAGTATGGATAGAAAACAGAAATTCTTCTTCCATATTAGAAAAATTAGAATCTTCAAAATCTCTTCTTGCAGCTCTTCTTCCTCTATTTCCAATTAATATGTACATAAATTCCCTTATCTTTTCTTTGAGAAATTATCATCTACAAAATAGCAAAGAAATAATGTAAAAGATCAAATTGAGATTGCTTGAGGCAAGCTAATTCTTATCTCAATTCTCCAGATAGGTATAATGCATATGTAAGATTTTCAGTGAAAGCAAATTCATTTTACTTTTACATTTTATTTGGATAAGAGACTTTAATAATTCTAAGAAATTAAAATGTACAATATTTGAATTATTTATAATTAGTTTTTTATTTTATTTTACAATATTTTGTGTGGATAAAATAATTAAAATATATTATATTTAAATTTTCTTATTAGAATAAGGTTATTAAATTTATTTTTTAATAAAATTTCATTTCAAAAATATGTATTTTAAAATTAAAATTTACAAAAAATATTACTTAAATTTAAATATTCAAATAAAATTTATTAATTTAATTTTTTTAATGTGTATAAAGAGTGTGTGTGACTAATTGTAAAATTCCAATTTTCTTATTTTGTGAATTTTAAATTTTATTATTTTAGTTATTTGAAATATTTTTCTAAAATTCTTATTTTTTTTATTTCTTCGTCCAAATAACTTATTTTATTTAAAAAAATATAAATTCATCAAATAAATAAATTATTTTCTTAAATTGTCTCTTGAAAAATACTAAGTTTGACTATATTTTTTTGGTGATTAAGATTCTAATCTTGCAATGTTGAAAGAAGGTTTTTATGGATTTTTTTGCTTTATCTTTTTTTCAATCTTTAAATTCCTTATTGTACATGTAACATTTCATTTTAATAGAGTAATTATATTAAAATAAAACATCACAGATTTAATAAATAAAAAACAAATAATCCATGAACCAGAGTATTATATTATTGTTATCCCAAAAGAGTTGTTAAAATAAACAAAGCTAGATATATGGAGCAAAAAATTATAAAATAGTAAAAGAGAGCCATATTTTTCAAAAGATGAAAACTAAACAGATTTCTAAAGTTCTATGACTAAACAATTGTATCCTCATCTCCATCCTGAAATGTCTCCAAACTTATATCTTCATTTCCTCATATCATTTAGGTGATCATTACAAAAGAAAAAACAAACAACAACAAAAATCACAAAACAACACGAGGGTAAGCTAATAAGCAGAGAAAAACCTCATGTTATCAACATTCATAAAAGGTCAAGCATTTATGAAGAGATATATTAAACGATCAAAGATAAAACTAAACTTAATTATCTGGAAACATGCATCAGATCCTGAAAAGTTTTGCACTTATGGTGGCATTTACTACTTTGTAGAGTCATTGACAATGAATCTCACCTTAATACACACAAGGTTAATCCCTTTTCATATTAAGTCAAGGTAAAGTCCCTAGATTATGACCTTCTGCTACTCTCACCCCATATCTCATCCCCCTTTAAATGTGTCTGGATGGATATTAGTACATCAATGCATACACTAAAGAGTACATGTTTAATCTCACCTTGGATATTAGAGCACACCATCCTCATACAAATTACATACTCATAGGATTACAATACTAACATCCATTATCATCAACATATTCAATAAACTTACAAATCTCACAAAATAAAAAATTCTGAGAAACTTTGTTAGTCTCCCTCAGCGAAAACATTCACTTATCCAACAAGTAGTACTTGAAGGACCACTTGCTCAACAACTAGAGGTCTCACTCAATGACTCTAACACTGGAACAATTTTCGCAACAAATCCCCAAACAAGTCCAATATGCACCCAACTAGAACACCACTAAAGCTCCTAGGAATTTATGTGCCAAAATTCGTCCAAGGATATTTCACTTACCCAGCTGCTAAAACTCTCTGGAATTCGGTCTTATTTTCACCCAATTCATGAAAATCAATCATACTCTTACAATCTCACAACCAAACTCAATCAATTGAACAATTCAAAAAACATAAAGAAATCAAGATTGGCTTTTCTCACTTATGAAACAACTTAAACCAAACCACCTTCAAACTCACAAGATGCTTTATCTATATTGGATATCACATAAATGACCAGGCCAAACCATTAAGACCACTGATCAACAGAGAATCATATTAATGACTCTAAAGACACATGTAGGCAAAAAAGACTCACATGCAAAGAATGAACATTTTGAACCTAGAAAAAAAGAAATCAAAAACCAACTTACTCTTAAAAAGAAACTGATAAGATGAATTAGAAATCTTGTCACATGAATCACTCTAATGGTTTCCAATCTTCAAACAAACAGACAAAGGATGAGAAAATATAGAGATAAGTGAGAGAACTCTAAACATGTGATTTTTATAGGAATAAGTATTTTTAAATAATGAAAATGGCTTCTAAACTTTTCTATTATACTAAAACATTTTAATATTAAAATAATAAGTATTAATATTTAAAAAACATGATCAATTCTATAATACTATTTTTAAGTCTTGTATATTAAAATAATAAGTATTAATATTTAAAAAACACCATCAGTTCTAAAATACTATTTTTAATTCTTGTATAGTATAAGAAAACGAAATAATAAAAAATAGTTTTGTCATAAATTTTAATTTTGGTTATGTTTTATAATTTTAATATTGAACTTTTAATTTCAAGAATTTTTCCGTTGAGTGTTCAGTTTCATATTTTATCATTTAAATTTTGATTTTTGTGAATTTTATCAACTAAATTTTTTGAAGTTAAATACATTTAACATTTATGTCAATTAAATGTTAGTTTATGACAACGTGATGATATAATTAGTAAATTAAATATAAATTTTCAAATAAATTTATTAAAAGTGCCGAGCAATATCTCTGCTGTTAAACACCAAATTATTTATATTTTATTTTGAGGAACAAGTTTAGAATCATAACACTTTATTTTCCATTGCATCCACTTTCAAAATTCCTACTTATCTTATGTTAAACACTAAAACTTACTTTTCAAAATAATAATACATTATAAATAAGTTATAATAACTAAGAAGATTGCAAATAGTTAACTAAAACAATACTAGAACTTTCCTCTAGACCACAAATAGCCTAAAATTTATCACAGAAAATATTGCAAACTCTACAAATTACTATTTTAATTAAATTGGCATTCAGTTGATGGATGGAAAAGTTGTGTATAATTTTTAAATTTAGATTTTTTAAATTTGACTAAATTAAAATCTCATTGGTAAAATTAAAAGTTGGATCACAAATTTGTGAAATTAAAACTTTGGTAATAAAATTGACTAAATTATAAAAATTTTATGATAAAATACATAATTTAACATATTTGTAAAAAGAAAAATTAAATGATAAAATTTACAAAATTATAAAAGTAAATATCTTTAAATTTTATAATCTTAGTCAATTCTTTGCTGTATAACAGTTTTTGAAATATCCAAAAGATATAAGCGAAAATCACACACACACACACACTCCGGTGATTGCGCACAAATCCCTCTCCCACTACCCAAGTGTAGGTCAGAAGTCAAAAAGTTCAATCAAGCATCCACGACTATTCTGCACCGTCTGATCTTAAAGCAGTATCATCATCATCGTCCACAATAATCATATTGTTCAGTTCTCAATATTAATAATATGGGTATTTTTTCTTCCATCATAAAACATTTTTAATTTTTCATTGACGCTTTGAATCCCAACAATAAATAAGGTCAAATCTCCCTCTAACACCTAATTTACCTCATCTTAAATAAATGAGATCACGAACAAACTTTTCATACGAATTTTTTAAGAAAATAAAAGGAAAGTAAATTTATTTACAGTTCAATTTAGTAGAAACTTATGATATATTTTTTATGTTTTTTTTTTTTTTTTAAATTTGTGCTTAAGTTTTAAGGGATTTTTTTTTCTCTCTGGGAGTTTTAAGTTTTAATTGAAAAGTTTGCTTAAATAATATATAAGATTAATATAGATACGGTGTTGAGTTGACACTTGGAGCAGATCTGCACCGTGCGATTGTAAGTACATGGGTTATGATGAGGCTCAGCAGCACGGACACCACTGTGTTCGTTTCTTTGGCGCCGCGAGTAAACTTGAACGAAGAAGATTTTCCTAGCGTGGTGTGCAAAAGTGCGTACACCCCACATTCTCTCTCTCATCCTTCTCTCTCTAGAAAAAGCACTCAACAAAAATGGGGACACGATGAATGAGAGAGAGAAAAAGACAGAAGAGGAAGAAGTTGTAGAGGGAGAAAAGCGAGGAAGCCGAATCCACCGCAATGCTTCTTCAATTTCTTCAGCTATGGATGATGCTCTGCTTCGCTAGTGTTTCCTGTTCTGCACGGCAAGGTGAACCTCAGCTCTCTCCTTCTTCTCTTTTCTCTGTCCTTTATGCGCCATGAAGTGGAGCTTTACTGTTTTCTTCATCAAATTTGGATTGTGGAATTTTCTCAATGCTTTCATTGCTTTGATCTTAAGAAGATTAAGAGTTGTAAGCTTGTCCAACCGCTGAAACTTTAAACCGGTTATGACCTCACTTCTATGTCGATGTTTTAGCACTTTCCTTTTGTTTCAAAACTAGGCTATGCAAATGCTAATATTTTTTTTACTTACGCTCTTATTTAATGATATCGACAACAGGGGAGTTTATTGCCAATTACTAAATTATTTTAATTCTAATAATATTTCACATTGATTAAGTGTTTCTTTATCTGTGTGCATTAACTTAAGCATCAGTAAATATGAAACAGATGTAGTATTTTCAACAATTTTCTCTGAAAATTCTCCGGTTAGTGAAAGTTTGTTAAACACCATTATTATTCTGAATTTCTGATGAATATTAACTTTTACCATATTGAAATTTGTCGGGTTTGGTTTGTCTGTTACGCTTTAATTAGCAATCATGTTAAGGAAACCATTGCATTTAATTCGTCATCATTTAAGCCAAGGGACGGAATTTCTTTTTCGCAGTCTATTGGCAATGGACGAAATTCATGTTGACATTTACCACTGCAGAAGCAGTTTCTACATGGTTGTACCTATTATCTTTTCTTAGTGAATCTTAGTGTTAAACTTGCGGTTACCATAGAGGATTATTGTTTTCAAAAGCTGTGTACGAATATTTTGTTTTTTCCCAGTTTTGATTTGGTTCAAATCACTGCAGATCCATTTGCTGTGCGCATAAGCTGTGGGGCTCGTCAAAATGTTCAAACAAGACCAACCAATACCCATTGGCGTGAAGATTTTGGCTTTACGGGTGGCATAGTCGCTAATGCAACTCTTCCAAGTTACATCACCCCACCACTCAACACTCTACGCTATTTTCCTTTGTCTGAAGGTCCACAAAATTGTTACGTCATTAATAAGGTGCCAAAGGGTCACTACTCAATCAGAATCTTCTTTGGACTTGTTGGTCAGTCTAGAGGTACCATTGTTGAACCTCTATTTGACATTTCTATTGAAGGCACGCAGATATATTCTTTGAAATCTGGTTGGACCCATCAGGCTGATCAAGTATTTGTTGAGGCGCTAGTGTTTCTTACTGATGACTCTGTCTCAATCTGTTTCCATAGCACTGGTCATGGGGATCCCGCTATCCTTTCTATCGAGATTCTTCAAATTGATGATAAGGCCTATTATTTTGTTCCCCGTTGGAGTCAAGGGTTGATACTTAGAACAATTAAAAGACTGAGTTGTGGTTTTGGACAGTCAAAGTTTGACGTAGATTATGAAGGGGATCCCTGGGGAGGGGACAGATTTTGGCAACGCATTAAAACTTTTGGTGAGGATTCAGAGTCTGTTCAACCTAGATCTGTTGAAACTAGAATCAAACATGCTTCACATCCGCCAAACTTCTATCCAGAAACCCTTTACCAGTCAGCGCTTGTCAGTACTAATAATCAACCTGATTTAACTTATACATTAGAGGTGGATCCCAACAGAAACTATTCTGTTTGGTTACATTTTGCAGAGATTGATTATTCAGTGACTACTGCGGGGCAAAGGATCTTTGATATTGAAATAAATGGTGTTCTTGCATTCCAACATGTTGACATTGTAGAATTGAGTGGGGATATCTATACTGCCCTTGTGCTTAATACTACTGTTTCTGTTGATGGGAGGACTCTAACAATAAAATTGAAGCCAAAGGAAGGTAATCTTGCCATAATCAACGCTATTGAGATATTTGAGGTTATAATGGCTGAGTCAAAGACTGTATTAGAGGAAGGTATGTGTGCTCATCCCTACTACTGTTACAGTTTTTTCAACAACAGTTCATACTAGGTTGTGTGGTATTTATTGTATTATTAAAGATAACATATATTGAATTTGGTAGAGAACTTCAATGACTTTAAAATATCCACTATCAAGTTTAGTGTTTGGTCATTGGAGGTGACAGATAGCATTATGTGCATGTGCTTGGGAGCTGTATTAGTCATGTAGAGTTATGCAGCTTCTTTTTATTTCTAATCAATTAATATATCTCAAGAAACTCCAATTTTTGGGAGAGCTTGTCAAAAGTAGACCATGGAATTTATGCCAATCAAACATGTTAGATCTCTTTGTCTCATTATACTTTTCCTTTATTGACTGCTTTTGGAGTTTTTCTATATTGATCATATGTTTTATAATACTTCTTCCATTTACATATTTTCTATTTCATGAACTCCTAATGGTACTATAATAGCAAATGCTACTTTTTGTAATTCGAATGAATATTAACTTTTGCAAGTTTATTATTATCTTTACTCTAGTTAGTGCTTTACAAGCATTGAAGAAGGCATTGAGGCTTCCACCCAGGTTTGGGTGGAATGGTGATCCTTGTGTTCCTCAACAACATCCATGGAGTGGAGTGGGTTGCCAATTAAACAAAAGTCGTGGCAGCTGGGTCATTGATGGACTGTAATTTCTTGTTATCCCTATGTAAAGCGTTTTTGTATTTTTGTTCATTTGATTCCGTGGTAGCCTATAATTCAGTTCTCTTCTTAATAATTCTTTTATTCTCTTTCACTTGATCAATTTGTTCGCTGTAGTTGGCACCAAATCCAAAAGTATTTTATTTGTTCAGCATCAGAGCCTCTAGATTAAGGAAATGGATGCCCTTCTATGGGAAGAGAAAGAGAAGATTTTTGTGTTTTAGCTGTATGCATTTACGTTTGCACGATCACAGCTTACACGTAAACTAGTTAATATATGGCTTGCTCAAGGCTTTCTTTTTAACTTGTTCAGAAAGTGTAACTTATTTTTACTTTGTTCTATGAGGTGCTTCTCATTTGGGGGAGTAACCCTAATTGGACCTTCCGATTCTTAAATTCCTTTTGGTCAATTTCATTTTCTTTAAAAAGGTTAAAAGTTCAAGATGAAGTGCTCAAAGTTACACCCCTATATGAGAATAGTTCTCAAATGGTATAATTAGTCGCAACGTACTTTGTCCCAATGTGTCTAAATGGTACCCGCTTTTAACTTTGCATCTACTTAGTACCCAAATTAGTTAATTTGCATCAATGTGGTCCATCCCGTTAAGTTTTCAGAAACACCGTTAACATATCAGTGATGTGGCATTGCAGAATAGATACATGTCAATGAAAATAATTGTACAGTGGTGGCAATTTGTGGATTACGTGTCATGCCCTATTTGATTTGATTGTCCCCATTCAAAAAGCCCTAATTTCCCATTCCCATCTTCATCTTCTTCTTCATTTTTTCGTCGGGAAGCTGATTTGTTGCAGGGGTAAGGTGGCGAGTGAAGTGGGAAATGTCGCATGGTTTTAGTCATTCATGGTCGTCTTGTTCGTGTGGGTCACATAACCACAACGTTTCTTCTCCTGGTTCTGTATCTGGGTCGTGGGTGGAATACCACATCTCCTTCACATTGGCATAACCCATCTCCTTCAGAATACCCAAAACACCATTAAATTAAACCACGCACAACATTCAACCACTAACCCTAAACCCCACCATCCCAACAACAAATAATGCAATCAACGACAAAAACAAATGGTTTGTGCACTTGCAATCCCAAATAGCTGCCAATTTGATGTCAATTACACCTTCAATTTTGTCCACAACGCATGAAATGGCCCAAATTTCGTAAACCCTAACTCCGGAAAACCCCTATTCTATTCTGTTCCCAATTCGTGTCTTTTTCTTTTCAATTTTCTCTTACACTGCACTGTTCCACATCACACACTACTCTCGTGCCACGTTATAACATTTTTTCTCACTTAACTGGTCAATTCAACCAGACGTTATCTTATTTAACGGAGTTAACGAAAAGGGACCACATTGATGCAAATTAACTAATTTGGGTACTAAGTAGATGCAAAGTTAAAAGCGAGTACCATTTAGACACATTGGGACGAAACTGGGTACGTTGCGACTAATTATACCTTCTCAAATTAATCCCTCATTTTATGATCGTTGGAGGTAAAACACATGTGTATGGATTCGAAAAAGTGTTACATATATAAGAATTAGAAATGCTATACTTTAGATCGTGTACATGGGAATTATTTAGTTTGGTACCTTACTATACTTCCCAGTAGTAATATAGTTATCAAATTAAAAATGAGTATCGCATTTATGGGGTAAAAGTATGTTTTAAGTATTAATCCTAAAAAAGTGTAGAACTACACCCACCACTTGTTAAGAGTGGTTACACTATGCTACAAACACGTTGTGGTTTGTGTTGAGAACTGTTAATTTATTTATCATTTTGAATATTCTATCTCAGTATATTGTTTTTCTTTTTATATCTAGTCATTGATTGCTTCGTCTGTTGATGAACAGTGGTCTAGACAATCAAGGTCTGAAAGGTTTCTTACCAGATGACATATCCAAACTACCTAATCTACAAATCTTGTGAGTTCCAGATATGTTTTTAAGTATTTTGGAAAAAGATATGAGTAAATATTTTGGTCAATGCATGCATGAATCATGTATGCATTATGCTTAATGTATTCATTGCAAAACCAGCTTAGGAATAAGTTCTGAATTAGGAAGTTATACTTCTGTATTAGAAAGTTAATGACCAATATTTTTATGTCAGTCCAGGGTTAGGTTTATATATCTCATGATGAGATGGGGATATATAGGTTGCTTGACAGATTAACGTGAGTTTGTTATTTCCAGCATTACCTATATCTGACCTAAAAACCATATTATTTCCATAGTTTGTTTACAATTTAGTTGGTTAATATTTCATGAGTTCAATAATTTGTCGGATATGTTGGATGCCAAGGACCAGGACGGACCAAAGAGTTGTTCCCCATTTTATCTTTCAGTTTTTTTAAACTAATAGTTGCAGTGAGTAACTTACAATTAGACTTTAGTTTTTTAACATAAATGGTGAGTATAGAGTTACTCTTTCAAAGTATTCTTGGATGAACTTGATTCCTCTCCTATGTGAGTGTGTGGGAGTGTGTATATATTTCTTTCAATTTTGTTATTAAAAACATTCTTTCAATTTTTAACTCAATATTCTTCAACATACAGAAGCAACCACCATACTTATTTTCCCTTATCTTGTGCTAATTTGCTTATGAACTGCAGAAACCTGAGTAGGAACGACATCCATGGAGCAATTCCATCTTCACTTGGTACCATAAATAGCCTGCAAGTGCTGTTAAGTAATCTCTTCCCCTTTTTCTCATGATATTGTTTTCATTGTTATATGCTTCCAAAAGGTGGGAAACTTGTTCCATGAATTGTTGTCCTGGCTTTGACTATCATGTTATTGTCATTTCTGAATGCCATGTAATGATGCAGTGACCTATCCTACAACTTTTTCAATGGATCAATTCCAGAAAGCCTTGGACAGTTATCGTCATTGCAAAGACTGTAAGATTCTCCAATGTTTAACTAACCCATAAAACACATACGAGGACGACAAATCTGTATCAAAATGTCTTCATGCAGGAACCTTAACAGCAACCTCCTATCTGAAAGGGTCCCGGCAACTCTAGGAGGAAGACTACTGTACAGAGCTAGCTTCAAGTATGTTATCAGACATTAAACTACAGACAGTTACTGAAAATGATAGGATATTCCTCACGTACATGTTTGTTCACTTTGTTTTTTTACTAAATAACAAATATTTCTAACTTTTTGACTTGTCGATGTCTGCAGTTTTACGGACAACGCAGGTCTGTGTGGTATACCTGGATTACCTACATGTGGTTCTCATCTTTCTTCCGGTGGTAAAGTTGGCATTGGATTAGGGGCTTCATTTACATTTTTCCTTCTTACTACCTGTTTAGTTTGTTGGTTGAAAAGGCGGCACAATATCCTCCGAGCGCAGAAAATTGCAGGTAAGGGATATTCATAATTTATAGACACAGTTACACTAATAAAGCATTCTATGTTCTACTTCCATCTCTATTTACCATGCCTGGGTCTATTTAATTTTTGTAGAATAATCATTTGAAATATCTTGGAAAGTTTAAAAGATAATAGGTAATTGAAATGTAAAAATTTTGCACCGTCATTCAATCACACAAAACATGTATGTGGTAAACTTGTTAACTTCTATAATAACTATGGATGTTACCAATTTAAGATGTTATGCACTGTTACCTGTGGATGTATCTCTTCTTTTTAGTTGCTTAAACCTCTGAGACACCCATACACAGCACACGATTAAACTAGTTTAAATTTGATCAAAGAAAACATAGGTTGGACCAACATTTTCCAGAATTAATTTAACTCAAAATTTGCTGCCTGGTACTGTATTTGACCAGTCTAATTTGTTGGCCCATTTTACCAATATGTTCTTTGGTAACTCCATGGATGACCTTGAGAAGCAAAAAACATTAAGACTATTAAATTTAAATTTGTTCTCCTTTGTTCTTGCAGCAAGAGGAGCCCCTTATGCAAAAGCAAGGACCCATTTTTCACGAGATATTCAGCTGACAAGGCATCATAATAATTTTGGCAAAACCTCAACAGCAGCTGAGAATGGACCTATTTTACTTTCATGATGACATCTCATAATTCTTCTTCACTGTATTTGTATTATTCCTCTTTTTCCTGCCATGAAAGCGTTTATTTTATAGATTGCAGAATCGCTCTGCTAATGTAGATGAATGGCAGTGTAATCCTATCGATGTTTCGATGGTACTTGTCTTCCATACCGTGATTACTCCAAATACGGAGTTTCTTGAGACATTGAACATCTTACAAGCAGAACTCAGCAATCTGTAAATCAGAAAATTTTGTTCATTTCATCATGTCTAATTGAGTTTTCGCCCCTTTTGAGACTAATTAAATGTTATGAGTCTGTATCCTCTGGGATGGAATTTCCTGTAGCTGAGATCCACAATCAATATATCTGTGTATTCTTCTCTTGAAATTTTCAGTATGGAAGGATCAAAATTATTAATTATGATAAAAGATCAAAAGAACAAATCTAGACTATTAAATTATATATGAATTATTATGATTAAATTCAAATGTGTGATTTTTTTTTTGTAATATTAAGAAATTTTAGTATTTAACTAAAATAAATAAAGGAGAACAATAGATTTTTATTATATTGGACAATAAATTAGAGACAATTTTGAAATCTGTAAAAAAATTATAAAAATGGATTATTGCAATTAAAACATAATATCTTTACTGATTTGGTGGACTTTTTTTATTTGAAATCAATTTTTATCTGAAGTTAAAGTAATTTTAAAAAAAAGGTTTAATTAATCGTATAGTACCCAGTTTGGGGCTAGTGTGTCAAATAGGTACCAGTTTTAAAAAAGTGTTAATTGCATCCTAACTTTTGAAAATTGTTTCAATTAGGTTCCTTTCAGACAGAGTTGACTAACGCGCCGTTAGTCAACGTGTCACGTGTCAATCTATGGTTTTTTTGATTTTTTTTTTAAGAAAATTTAATTTTTTTAATTTTTTTAATTTTTTTTAAAATTAAAAAAAAAATTAAAAATGCCACGTGTCAAGTCCCTGTGTGTGACACGTGGCATTGTCAGTGCCACGTGGCATTGTAATGCCACGTGTCAGTGTCACTATCAGATGTCATTGTGTTGATTTCGATTTAGTCCCCATATATGTCTTTTTGTTTCAATTTAGTACCTAAGTAGGTGTATCTGATTCATTTTTGTCCCATTTTTTTTTTAATAATTAAAATATTTTTGTAATCCATTTTTTATAAGATTAAAATTAATTAAGTATAAATATTTTTACAAAACTAAGTACTAATATTTATAATATTTCTCTCAATTTCAGACCAACTTTATTATTTGTATAAATGTTATACTAATATTTTTTATTAAAAACGACTTTTTAACATATTACTTTATTAATTACTTTTTTATTAAGTACTCATGTTTTGTTAATTTTTATTTTATTTTTTTCAAAATAGAACAATATTGTCTCTTACTAATTTTAAATCAAAATTTTTATTGCTATGAATGTTATACTAATTTTTTTCTATTAAAAATGACTTAATAAAATGACTTTTACCACTAAATTTTAATATAAATATCAAATACTTAATTTTTGCAAAACTTTTATACTTAATTACTTTTAATTTTATAAAAAAATATTTTAATTATTAAAAATTATTAGGTCAAAATTGAATCAAATACACATAAGTAGGTACTAAATTGAAACGAAAAAACATAAATGGGGACTAAATCGAAATCAACACAATGACATATGATAGTGACACTGACACGTGGCATTACTATGCCACGTGGCACACACAGGGACTTGACACGTGACATTTTTAATTTTTTTAAAAAAAGAATTAAAAAAATTAAAAAATAAAAAAAAAATTAAATTTAAAAAAAAAATCAAAAAAATCACAGATTGACACGTGGCACGTTGACTAACGGCGTTAGTCAACTCTGTCTGAAAGGGACCTAATTGAAGCAATTTTTAAAAGTTAGGATGTAATTGACACTTTTTTAAAATCGGGTACCTATTTGACACACTAGCCCCAAACTGGGTACTATACGATTAATTAAACCAAAAAAAAATGTTTATCTAAAAGGTAAAAATATATTCAATTTAATATAATATATTAAGATTTAAAACTTTGTGGAATTGAAATTTAGAAATGATATTTGAAATGAATGAAAATTATAAATGAATAGAATTAAATGTTTTATTTGGAAAAATAAAATCACTTTATGCAAACGTGTTTAAGGAGAAATTTACTTAAATACAACATACTTATATTCTATCCAAATTTTTATATAAAAAAATTGTTAAATCATTCATATTATTTGATATTTTAATAGTGCATATTAGGTCATTTTCTACTATATATGTATCAAATAATTCATATCAATATAAAATTGCAGCTATTGTCTATCATATATGTTTTAATTCAACTGTGAGTTTTGAGATAAAATCATTATATTAAAGTTATTGATGTATGTTACATGTATGCTATAATGGATGCAGGTTATATCAATATAATTTGATTGAGTATCTATGTATATGAAGATATCACACTAAGTGAGATGACCTTTATTACAAGACTTGTGGGTGGTGCTCTTGATTTGAATTAATATAAAAATTTAAACAAAATCAATTAAAAATACCCTCAAAATATATTATTATTTATTTTTAAGATTAAATATGATTTTGATCTTTTAACTTTAAGTAAAAATTGGAATTGTTATGAAATAAAGTGAATAATAGAGAGAATAATAGATAATAGAGGAGAAACAAGAGAGAATAGAGAATAGGGAGCAACTCATTTGTGTATTATTATTGATAGGAAGAGTCCTATTTATAGATACAATATGTAATCCATAAAGGAAACAAATCAACTTAGTTAATACAAATATTTACCATAAAGAGTAATGAATCATATGAGTAAATGTATCAAATCAATGGACAATCATTAATTCATAACACTCCCCCTTGAGTGTCCATTGATAAAGAATGTGCCTCGTTAAAACCTTACTAGGAAAAACCCTTTGGGATAAAAAACCTAGTGAAGGAAAAAGAGTACAACATTTTGTATTCTTTAATACAATATTGTTCATCACATATTCTATTTCTCCCCCTCATGTAAACTTACATCATTAAGGTGACAGAGTC
>Ga0214542_1005810_pt1 | contig 23132 bp, 7 predicted proteins | sample CNSS1metaG_FD_160096 | JGI IMG/M metagenome (GOLD analysis project Ga0214542, IMG submission 160096) | Root nodule microbial communities from cowpea collected in UCLA plant growth center, Los Angeles, California, USA - CNSS1 | ecosystem: Host-associated > Plants > Roots > Nodule | place: USA...
AAAAAAAAATAAAAAAAAAAAAAAAAAAAAAAAAATAAAAAATTAAAAATTAAAAAAAAAAAAAAAAACAAGAGCTCAAATTAAATCTCACTAGAGGTCAACACAATATTTAACCCAAAAACTTATTATTAAACACTCGTGAAAAAGTTCATAAAAAAAAGACCTATATATCGAAACAAGTTAGAAAGTAAGTATAGTAGATAGTGATTCATGCCATAAATTGCACACCACAAAGTATAAAGGGAAGTCGAGAGCCATTTTTGCTTATTTATTAATGAAACGTTGTATAATGAGCATCGGTGGATCTTGAGAAAAATTTTGAGGTGCCAAATTAATATAATTTTGAAATTATTAGATTTGATGACTACTAATGTTTTAATAAGACTTTTTTAACTGAACAATTTGATCATTAGTATAATGCTCCAACATATATGAAGAAGTAGAATCTATCTTGTTTTCATCAATAGTTTCCTTTTTATTGCTTTTAAGAAATAATTTTTTTCTTTTATTATTTATCAATATACCTTTTTTGTAAATAATATTAAAAAATAATTTATCGTAATCCAATAAAAAATTGAGATACATAATTATTAAAATAAAAATATATTATAGTCAAGTCACAATTAAAAATCAATTATGAATACATTATTTATTTTTCTTTTATATTCATAAAAAAATAATATAGAAAAAGCTCATGAGATAAATATAATGTTTTCATTATCAAGTGAGACAATAGACAAGAAAAGAAGAGAATAAATAAGAAATGAGAGCAAAAATAATAAATTTGTGTTTAACTTTTGTTTTTCTTCAAAAACAAAAGAAAAAAATATGAGAATGAGAGATGATTACAATGTGTAAAAAAAAACTAAAAAGACAACCAAAACGAAAATAAAAATTATCTTAATAAATATTTTATTTAATTACTCTTTTTATTCATGTTTTCGTTTAAAAATGTTAAATTGGTCCTCTAGTGTTTTTAGTCTCAATTTAGTTCCGATTTTTGAAGAATTTATGCAATTTGGTCTTTTACAATAAATTTCATTAAATTTCTTGAAACGAATCAATGACTATTTCATTCAAATTAAAACTCTTAATATGAATGGTTTGTTTTGTTGGTGTAATTAACATAATCTTATTGTTAATTTTTAAACAAAATGTCAATTTTTGAACAAAAACAGAGACCAAAAGAAAAATTATACCTAAATATTTTTATTATTTATTATATTTAATTTTATGTTTTATTATCTATTAATATTAAAGATTGTGCCATATAAATGAAATAAAATGATACACAATTTAATTTTCATCAATTTCTAAAATCTACTATCTATAATTTAAAAAATTTAATAAATTTCAAATATATTTATTATATATATATATATAATTAAAAGAAAAATTAAAATTTTGGGGGACATGGCCCTCCATGCTCATAAAAAGATCCGCCTGTGATAATGAGTGTGTTGTATGAAATTTAGAATGTTGGTGGTAAGAAAATACATGCATAGAGGAAAGCAAATGAAAGATTATGTATGGCATATGTGAGAAATAGATTGAGGAAAAGAATTTGTTAATTTTGGAGTGAGAAAAATGATAAATATGGAAGCATATATATTAATTAATTAATTAATTAATTATAATAAAAATGGTTGGGGATGGAAAAATATTTTGAGAATAGACATCTACCTGATTCAGTATTAACGTATACCTGAAACTTTGTTTCCTTCCATGCTCAATGCCTAACTTGTCCACTTTTGCTTGCACCACCTCACATGGAAAAACATCTATGCACACAAAAGTGGTACTTTGCTATCTCCTTTTATGAAAGCTAGCTATAGGGCACAATAAGTGTCTTCCAAATTCTTCACCTTTGCACATTCTACATGTTAAATTTTGTTAGCACCCACTTATTTATTACTCTTTGCAACATTCATTTCCAAATGCAAAACCTATTCTCATCTTCATTCACTTCTTCTACTACTACTACACTTGCATTTTAGGGTTTTCATCACCTAAATATATATTTATAAAAGTAAAATGAATGATATAAAATACAAGATGAGTGGTGAGGTGAATACTTTTTTATATTTTCACCCTTAGCTTGTTTGATCAAGCTTGAATGAATTTTTGATAAGTAGTTAATGAAACCTCTTTTCTTCAACAACCAACATGATTAGACATGTGGACCGTGAAACTATTGAAAGTGATTTCAAACGACACTGGGTAGTGGTTTGGAGATTTATGTGTGATCATTGTTGCAGAGATTACAAAGCCAGTTTTCAGTGCCTTTTAGGTCAATTAAGGGAGAGACAAATAATAATAATAATAATAATAATAAACCATTTTTTTACACAAAACTTCTACTTTGTTAAACACCACAACACAAAAACAAGACACTAGGGAAACTGAACTGGCATGCATGATATTTAGTAAAAGTGAAATCCAAATCCTGAACACTGTCTTGATCATGGAAGGAAATTTGATTCAGTGAAAACAATACCAAAATTGAAAAAAGCGGAAAAAAAATGGAAACTGAGAAAGGGCAAAGCAAAGTGGGGTTTGGTATAGTGTGTGAAATTTTGCAAAGGGTATGATCTGGAATGGAATCAAAATCAGCATCCCACAATCAAAGAAAGCAAGACCAGAATTTCTGAAACTGACAACTGATTCACCCACTTAACAAATCCTTACATAAACATGCTTAAGAGGGTTTAAGAAAGTAAAATTGACTTAATTTCTGAGAAATATATGATTTTCTGAGACAGAAAACAAAAAAAAAATCATATATTGGTTGAGAGGTAGTTAAGCCAAACATATGTAAGAAGAGAAGATGATGAAAGTTTCAGACATACATCAGAAAAACAACCTTGTGAGTTGTCATTACCTTTGTCTTTTCTCTTTAGACACATCAACCTCAAAATCAAAATCACATGGTTTCTACTCTAGAACATATATATATATATATATATATTGATATAGCAGTTCAGAAGTGTGGTAAAAGCTGAATAATAAGAAGTAAAAGCAAATTAAGTCCACAAAATATATTACAAGAGAGGAATAGTTGCATAATTGTTGAGGTGTATGTATAAAAAGCTGTCATGTGCCAATGGAGGGAGGTGAGGAACACTCACACACAACTTCAGTTTCCACCATTCTCTTGTGGAAGTTCCTGTGGCAGCCACATGCAGCACAAGTGAGAGCAGCACTTGTTCCTTCTCCACCACTCGCCATGAACTCTCTGCAACCATCAACAGCATAACCTCCAACATTTGCTGCATGATTCTTCTGGCACTCACCATACTTCACACTCCTAACACTTCTCTGAGGCTCTTCTCTTCTCACAACCACTTGCCGCTTCCTCATGCTTCTTCTTCTTCTTCTTCTTCTTCTCCTCTTTTTTCCCTTCAAAAACCTCTCAAACCCTGCAAAGTCACGCCATGAAATTTTCTGAGAGCTTTCGTCAATTGAAACAGAAACTGAAACAGAAAGGAACAAGAGGTAGAGAGAGATAGAGGGTTTGTACAACTCACTTGGAATGGATATGCAGAGCCCTAACCCTAGCTGTGTATTTATAAAACATGAACTTGATGTTGTACTCTTTCAATTAATATTAACAACTCAGTGGGACCTACTCATAAGTCATAATCACATCTCTTTCTTTACTCTATCTACTATTCAATAATTATTGCCAAAACCTTCATTAATTAATTCCAGTATAACAATATCTTCCAATTTTCTCTTCACTTTAACTCTCATGCACTGTCAATATATATATATATATTTTTTACATAAAATGAAAAACCTTTGTTATACATAATAACGTATTTATAATAAAGTAGTATTTATTCTTTCTGTTCACACTTCTAAGAGTTAGAAATTAAAAAGACTGTAATATTAATAACATATAACTGATGTAGCAGACGATTATGTTGACTCATGAACTTTACTACACTTCCAATCCAACACATCTTGTTGCCTTTTACTACAGAAAGGATTCACTGGTCAAATAGGTTTTTCATAAATTCGCCACGTAATGAATTAATGTTTTTAATCTAGTTAGGCTATTAGAGTTAATCAAAATTAGGTCTCGACCGTATTTTTTTCTCGCTAAAGTTTATGGTTCTGTCATGTATGTTATTTTTAGATTGTCGTGTCAATTCATTATTAAAGAACATTAGCAGATAGTTTGACTCTTTGCAGATTGAGTGAATAGAGTACTTCGAATGTTTTCTCTTATTTTAGTAACTCTATTTAAACCGGATCACGCTATGCATAAGTTGATGATGAAAAACATTTAATTTTCAGTTTCTGTAATTGCTTGGCAACACGAAAATAAAAGAAAAAGAAAAGGGTATGCATTTATGATGCATATCTAGCTGTAGTTGCTTGATTTGATAAACCTTGATGAGGGTAATTAACCATTTTGTTTTCTCTCTATACACTGACCTAATTGGGTTGATTCCGTGTTTAATTAATTATCCTTAGAGATTGAAAATGAAACGAATGCAAAAGGATTCCCACATATATGATGAAAACCCTGAATAGTGATGGGTTTAATTTGGAAAACTTTTTGCTTTTCACCTAAATAGTGATGGGTTTACTTAGCAAAACGATAAAGATGGGTTTCATTTGGAATGACCAGCTAAGCCAGATTTAAGCCTCACACGTACCATGGCCCCTAACTTGATTGTAAAAGGCAATTTTGTGGGGTGCATTGATACGATACCAATAACATTTGTCTATAGCGCTTGACCTAAAAACGTGTGTATGATAGGTAAGCTTTGCCAAACCTGTACGACAAAAACTCACAATGATTCCTTTGTTTGCATGCATCTTCATCAACCCACCCATACAGGATCCATCCCTTGCATCTTTAGGAAAATTCAAACTTTCTACTTTTAATTTAAACAATTTACCCTAACTTTTGTTAGGTTTATAGAGGGAGTTTTACTGGGAAGACAAAGCACTAATGATCTGAACCCAACTACATAAGACATTGACACTCTCAACCCAAAACCTTAAGACAATAGATTTATGGATCTTCATCCTTATATAACGCTCCATTTTCTCATTTTTAGTCAATGTGAGACTTAGACTCACACTTGTATTTTTAACAACCTTCAACTTATTGCCCAACTTCTTATCGGATTTTATCCAATCATATTACTATTTGTTGGATTGAAAATCCAAGAGTGAATCTAAGTCCTACATTGAGTAAATTGAGAAAGTTGAACACTATACAAGGATGTTGACTTTTGAACCCATTGTTGTAAAGTTTTTTGGTTGAAGGTAATGTCAATCCCTTATGTATGAATTGAACTCATGTCTCATTGGTGTTGTATCTTTCCGATGATCCTCTCTCGAATTATCCATCATAATCGATGCCTAATATGTTAAACCTATTATCTTATGAGATTTTGAGTTAAAATGATATTTGATATGAACTTCTTCACGATGTATTGATGTTGAACGTTGAATGTTTGTAATGATGCATTCCAACTTGTTAATTGGGTATTGAAGAAATAATTAATGCTGTGGGGTAAATTTGTCTTCTTCATCTTTAATTAGTCACTGTAGATTACCATGCCAGAATAATGATTTTGGAAACCAAAGCTTCCGTTTATGGTTGCCATAAAACCTTTTAACCAGTTAAGTAACTTCAATTTTAGATTTGTACCAAAAATTGACCAACCATTCAGTCACCTAACTTTGTTCTCTTAGACAAAAGTTAGATAGGAACGAACCCATAACGCATTGTGCAAATCTTGCACCATACCAAGATCAATCCACATATATATAAATGATATGTTTTGCCACCAAATTTAATCATTTTTTGTGCCCTCTTGTTCGGAGAGTTATACATTAATAATGTTTTCGCATGCTGTAATATTTACAAATATAAAAAGTTGGTTTTTAGAATTTATTGCTTGTGTATGTCTGGTCATAACTTTTTTTTTCTCACGGTATACTTTATTGTATTAGGTACAATACAAATGGTTTTTGTTGTGTAATATGAGAATATATGTACAAATTATGATGTACTATATTATTATTCTCCTTAATCATTATAATATATTTACCTTCGTTATTTAAATATTGTTGATGACTCACTTTACGGACAGATAAATGCAATGAGCGATATTATAATATGTAGTTTGCCATACACGAGGAAAGAGGTATATCCATGACTTTCAAATGACACTCTAGCAAAGACTCTCAAGTTCCTAATGATTTAGTATAATAGTGTTTATATAACACAAAAAAAAGAGAATAAATTATTTCTTTTATATCTAAGTTATATATGAAATGAAACAATAATGAATAATATATATGAAAATGTACTTGACTAGTGCATATTTCACATCTTAACTCGTCTTATATGCCTCGGTTGTCCAGGAATCGAAGCATATAATGGTGCGGTGGCATTTTTGCAATTCTAGACAACTTTTATGCCTTGGTTCAGAAAAAACCCGAAGCAAAACACAGTTATAGGCTTCAGTTGATAAAAAAACTGGTGCCAACACTAGTGCAGGGAAGGAAAACGACAGCGGTTATTTTTAACTTTTGACTTCGGGTTCGCACCCGAGGCATATACTGTCGAGGTAAAAAGATACTTCTTTATGCCTCGGTTATCAACCCGAGGCATATTGCATAGTTATTGCCTCGGTTTCCACCAACCGAGGCCTAATTGTGTACCAAAAATAAATAAAAAAACTCGGGTCTTCACTTTCCTCATTACCTGTGGGTGCTTCAATCACATTGAGAAAAAAAGAAACAGTTGCGAAGCATTGAAAGATTAAACTTAGAGAAAATACCACGGATTCTGATAGAGGTAAAACAATAATTCTATTGCTGGAATGAAAAGAAAAAATGGCATCTGTGTGATTCAATCACTGCCAATAGCATAATTTTTAACACAAACATAAGCCCAGAACATGGAATGGCATAAACAATGACAAAATGCAATAAACATTCATTCTTAGATCTGACCTCAAATTATCAACATCAATCAATATCACAAACCATAGCAATGGCAATTTCATTTACTTCCATCAATAAATAAAAGCAATTAAAAGACCCAACCAGTAGCTGATTCTTGTAAAGCAGCCCATAAAACACCAGATCTGGTGACGACGAACTTCATGCTCGGAGAAGACGAAGATGCAGCGGCGCCGGAACAATCTCGTCGACGGTGAAGTGGCAGTGCAGCGACGGTGCAGGCGGAACGAACGACGCACTTGAAGAGTGGTGATGGTTGCTCGAAGAAGAAGAAGATGCAGCGGCGGCCCCGAAACAACCTCCCGTGGCGGTGGTGCAGCGGCGGTGTAGCGGCGCTGCAACGGTGGTGAAGTCGAAACGAACGGTTGGCGTGCAGTGGAAGAGTGGAAGCTGTGTGCGGGTTGCTCGGAGAAGAAGGAAATCGCGAGTGTTGCTGCTGCAGTGAAAAGATTTGGGGTTTTTGTTAACCCTACAATGCGATACTGCCTCAATTAATTTGAAACCGAGGCATATTGCTTCTTATATGCCTCGGTTGGCAGGAGGACCGAAGCATAAAGTCCCTACTGCCTCGGTTATAAAAGAATCGAGGCATAAAATGTGACTTTAATTACAAAAATGCCACCGCGTGTTTATATGCAGCGGGTGCGCAGGAACTGAGGCATATACTGCGAGGTAAAAACTCTTAAATGTACTAGTGCAAAAGCTAGCATATGCCTCCATTGCGAAGACCTGAAGCAAAAAACTTGCATATTTGGCCTCGGGTGACAGACGACCCGTGCCAAAACCAATCATATGCCTTGGTTATTAATTGAACCGAGGATATATAGCTTATTTAGGGTTCAAAATGCGAACCCCTTTTTTCCTTTTTCTTCTTCCCTGTGCTCTCCATTTCTCTTTGCCACTCCATTTCTCTCTTTTCTCTCCCTGCCCCATGCACCTCCACCGTCCCCTCAACCTTTTCTTCGCAGGACCTGAGCTTGTCGCCTCCGCGAGTCGCGCTCGAACCATTGTGACCAACGGCAGTCGCGCTTCCGCTGCCCAATTTGTGGTGGCCAGTCCGCAAGCTGCTGCTCAATGGTTCTCTCCCAGACGCGTTTTTGGCATATTCGTGGTGGTTCACGGTTGAACGCTGATGATTCAGATCCACGATGGTGCGTGCTGCAATGGTGGAAACGTGATGGAAGTGGAACTCCCATGGCATTTGAAAGTCCCTATAGGTTCGAGAATGGTGGTGCTTCTAGCAACGTGGGCGTGGATGGTGAAGAAGTCGCAGGTGCAGTTTCAGTTCTGGTTTGTGGATGGATGATGACAAAGTGTGGTGAAAGAGATTTGATGCGAGAATGGAGCTCACGTTTCTGCAATGGTGGATGCTGGTTCGAACAAGTACCAGTGTTCTGCAGTGAGTTGTATGGCTTCGGTTCAAGCGTGACCCGAGGTAGAAAAACACTTTATGACTTCGGTTAACACACTTGAAACCAATCATATCCCCTTTTTACCTCGTCCCCATATGCCTCAATTCTAAAATCGAGGCAGAATAGCAAAAACAATCGGGGGCCAAAAGCCTTTACTGCACTGGTGAGTTTTTAAAATATGAAAATTCTTCAATAACCATTAATCTCAAAAACATATAACTATATTCAATATCCATTCAACAAATGTTTAGGTATTCCAAAATAAAATACAACAATTTTTTTAATTAACATGATAATCTCCATTCAAGGAAAATATTTATTTTTGTTTTTAGAATTTTCCACCAAATTAAAATTGGCCTGCTCACCCACATTTTTTAAATTAAAATTTAAAATAAAAAATTTTACAAATTAACTTTTTTATATTATATTACTTCAGGATGTAAATATACAATAATAACGTAATTTAAATATTTTTAATATTTTTTTAGGGATAAAATTTGATGAATAATATTTTAATTAAGAAGATACTAAATAGATTTATGAGGAGGTAACATGGTTATAAGTGGTTTACAAACCAAGTTAAGTTTCATAAATATAAATTATTTTTTTAGTTAATATTTTCTTAGAATATAACATGATTTTTGGACTGAGAGTTCACTATAATTAGGAAGAAAATGCTTGTTATTAGAAACTATGAAAATATTTTATGAAATAACAGGAGAGTCATAGTAATGTCTCATTTGAAGCAATATGTGATTATGACCCGATAAAAAGATACGTGATTTTTGGTATTTGTTGACGGTTGATTGAATATTATTTGTTAAAAAAACCATACATGACTAATGCATAGTCTACGTAACAAGTTAGCAATAATATGTCAGTCTTGCATTCATGTTGTTCTTAATGGTTCCCTTTTATAAATCTCATGTTTAGAACAACACCTCGTACATATGTCGAGATTAAGCATCAAATATGTGAGAAAGGGTTAGTATTGACCCTTTGTCGGATATCATTTGATGGGTAATAGATTTTTCACCCTTCTTATTTACTAAAAAATTTTAGTTTGATAATCATTTTGTTGGAAATTAGTGAAACCTTGTGAAAAATAAAATCGTTACTATTTGTGTGCAAGTAAAGTTACAAGGTTTTCTTAATTTTCATTTATTTTATCAAATGTTTTGATTGGCCGCCCCATAGATATTGTATTTTTTTTTGGTCATAATTATGGATATTGATCTAGAAAAACCTTATGGGAAGTTGCCAAAATTTCTTTGTAAAGCTCTATCAAATAGAGAAGTTTGTATCACATATTCAAACTATAAATTGTATGTTTGATTGACCAACAACTAACTATATACTCTAGTATAACACTTTCTACAACATCTAGTCTGTAGTAAGAATATACTTAACATACATGTTAATATAATTTTCTTATTCTATTATGTATATTGCTCTATTTGGTCTTAGTTTCATTCTATAAATTTTTATCTCATCTCTTTTATAAACAACATTTAGAACCAAAGCAATGTAGTATCATCTTGATCATAACAATACAAAGGCTTCTAAGGCCAAGTTAAAAAACGTAGTTTGTTCATATGAAGTCATACAAAAGGAAAGAAAAAACCAAAGTTTGTAATTACCCAACTCCACACAATAACCTAGATGTGGTATTTAAGTTAATCATCAAAACATTTAAATTTTTATTATAGTTAAAACTTTATCAAATTATGATGTACTCTTTCCTACCTCGATTATTTTTTTTAAGGAGGGTTTTAATCGAGAAGTTTTCAACAAGGAATCAATCAAATATAGCATCATATTATTTCAATCATTGTTTATTATTATAATTTAAGGTAATAAAGGAAGTTTAATGAGGTAAGTCCTGGGGAGGTATACTTGGTTTATAAGTGTTAAGAATAAGTAAATTTTTCAATAGAAATTGATACTTATCATGTATCAAATGGTTCTATTTATGTATAAAACAAACCTCGTTAGCTTAAGATATAGAACGGTGTAGTGAGAATTAGAGTTTTATGAATTGTAATAATATTTTGTTGTTGTGCAGTGAATATAAGAAAAAAAATAACAAGTATGCATATGAGCCACAATCACTAGTGTTGAGCCATGGAAGTAAAAAAGACACGTAAACATATTTTGACTTTATGGCTGAGCACAACAAACTAGAGCTGAGCCACGTGAGGAAACTTTTTTTGCAAGGGAATGTGAAGCACCAATCCATGAGGCTAAGCAGCCAAGAAACCCCTTCCAAGAAGGAAATGTCAAGTGCTAAGCATCATGACAAGGGAATGAGCTGAGAAGTAAACCCACTTTTGAATAAACCCTTGTGGTTGTGCACCAAAAGTTTGGTTGAGCACTTGTGTTCATATAAATAAAAACCTCATGTCTTCATTCTAGGAATTGAGTGGAGAGTTAAAATTGTAGTAGTAGGGTAGAAAAGGGTCTGTGAGGAACAAGAGATGTTGTTATTGTAAAAATCTATGTCTAGATGCTGCTAGAATTGTATTGCAATACTCTTTGAGTAGCTGAACTCTCTCATGTCCAGGTTTGATGCATTCAATTTTGATTATATATACTTCTACTTCTTAGGTATCTATCTATGCTTTCATTCAATAGTTTGTGGTTTGATTTATGCTTAATGATGAATTGACAACTCATCTTATATTACTGGTTTGGATTGAGTTAAAAGACTGGTCTCATTGAGGTCCAATCAAACCATCATACTTGTACTAGATGCTTCATTGGATACTAAAGGGTGTGTTGGATGAAAGAGTCTTGCACATTAAAGTAAGGATTAATTCAATCAGGAGTGGAGGAATCACATTGGGTTTGAAGTCGTTAGGTTCTAGGCTACAAGAATGGTCCTAGATCTACATAGAAAGAGTATTCTCAGGACATTGAATGATTTGCGTATTAAATAGACAAGTTTGTAATAGCGCAATAGAAGAATATTAGATGAAATCTAATCATAACCCCTACTCCACTCAATCTATATAATTACTATTATCTATATTTACATGTATTCGTTATCAAAATCCAAAAAATCCAAAAACTAACTATCAATTTACTTCATAAATCCCCGTGGATACGACACTTGTTGATATTACTACACATCAGTGTACTTGTTGGAAAATGGTTATTGAGAAATAGTCATCACTGGTCAAGGAAGACTTTTACCTCATGATTCCTACATAGCTCATTCTCGGCCAAGGAAGTTTCATCTAACGAGATGATCCTTCCAAAGTAGATAAACATGCATACCAATGAATATCATGACAATGTGAGCACAATGAATTAGAAAAGTACGAAAACATATTATATACCAAGAAGAAAGAACATTTAATTCATTATAGGTTTATCAACATAAGTAGTTGCCTCAGTGTTCCTAGGAATGTCATCAATTGACATCAATGTCCGCTCATAAACATATTTATCAATGTCAAAACGAGGATCATTAACATGAATCCTAAACAGATAAGATGCTTGATAGAGTGCCTTGTCGAAACCTACCAACCAAGATAGTGCATCAGTCCAAGCTCTACTAACTAAGGTGGAGTTACATGCTATCAACCAAGGTGGTGAATCAGTATGAGCTATACCACCCAAGGTGGAGTTGTGCAATACCAACCGAGGTAGCAAAATTAATCTTAGTTTGCTTAAACAACCAAACAATGTTGAGGATAACTAGACCTCAAAAAGACACAGTAGAATAACATGAGTACATCACCCTACCAACCATGGTTGGAGAATGCAATCGAGGTTGTCCGATAAAAAAACAAACCACAAATGAATGGTCAAAAGCATGTTCAAATACGAACTACCACATCAGTTTAAAATGAGCAAAGTTAAACACCAGCAAAGTTAAACACCACGACCAAGGATAATTCGAAAATGTATAAAAACACTCCAACTTGTTTGTATCGAAACTAGACTTGCAAGTTCATTCATTCACCTTGTAGAGCTCTAAGCTTGGAGGGATATGTACTTCTCCTTATTTTGAACTGAAGAATGATATTAAATAAATATAAATATTCCTATAATATCCTGCAATATATAAATTTATTATTGTAATAAATATCACACCATAATAAATATTATTATGAACATAATATGTCACGAGTCTCATTAAATTCGATAATTGACGCACATATGAATGGAAGATATTTTGTTAATTAACTTTATTTGACAATTAATTCTCACTTTTATATTTTATATCCACCTCTGATTATAAATATAACATATTCTCATATGGAATACTTACTCAATTTTTCTCATACATACTTCATATATTCATATATTTTATTCTCTTATTGATTTGTGCCTGCAAGAATTTTCTACAAGTATTCTCCTTGTTTAAACTATATATATATATATATTGAGATAAATTTACATTTTTGCCACACTTTTCTTACGGTATTTTTGTATAAGGCACTAGTATTACACTGATGAATGTAATTTGTTGTGACACTTTATGCAACCTGTATACACATATCATTATTTTTATACAAAATCAAATAAAAGTGGTTCAATGATTTTATAAGAACATGGTCTCGTACACTAATTATTTTAATTGAGTTGTTATTATTTTTTTTTAGTTTAATGAACAGTAAGTGAAATATAATAATATCTAAGATATTTTAGAGTTTAAAGTTTCTTAACCGTTCAAAAAGTGTCTAAACTTTGTATAAAAATTATTTTTGAAATCTTATTTCAACTATTTACGTGCATATAGTTAACAAGAATTAAACTAATAAGTATAAAGATTGAAACAAGTTACGAGAACTTCCTCCAAATTGAAAATAAAGCAAAATAATTAGTTTTGTATTAGTTAAAAAAATTGGTAATATCATTTACTTCTACTAACTGCATTTGAAAATTTTCTTTTCCATTAAAACAAGAATTTGATTAATTGAAGAATTTAAAAAAAAATAATTTACACACACACACACACACACACACACATATATATATATATATATATATATATATATATATATGATTGATTTTGGATCGTGATCAAAAGAAAAGGACAAAAATAATTACATTACTTTACTAGTATATGAAACCCAAAATGTGCAATGTGAAAACTAAGTGAAAGAATGAATATATTGTAAGATCACGAATGCACAAAATTAGGTTGTGTGTAAATTATTCAAAGGGTGCATGTGTTTGATTATATAGTATATATACTTCACATTCTTAGCACAACCAACAAAAAGAATTATTACGTTCTCTTAGTTAACACTAGCTCGTTGAAAAAAAAGAATAATAATAATAATAATAATAATAATAATAATAATAATAATAATAATGATGATGATGATGATGTAATATATAGTAAGACAAAATATTCGTAATGTTTTAACTGACTGTGATCTTGGGTTAGGTAATGCTGGTATGTGATATTGATGGAAGACTAAAGTAAATGCTTTTTCCCCTTATATATTTTTGGTCACCATGTGAGAACATTGTTCTTCAACTCCCTCGTAGATGCTCTTTTATGCCTAAATAGAACAAAAGTTCCCGACATCACCATTACTCCATCTCTTTTTCGTCATCACACAACCATGCAAAAGGTATTTTGGTCGTTAAACTTTTCTTTTAGCTTATAACCATAATAATTGAAGGCAGTATACTCTTTTTAAACTCGTTGGTTCATCACAAGTTCATACCGAATTAGATCGTAAGACAAATTGTTTTTCAAATGTGAGTCAAATTGAATCTGACTCACTTAATCTGCAATGAGTACGAGCAGATTAGAAGTGACACTACTGTAGAAAAAAATTTTGACGACGGTTAAAAAAGTCTTTCTGCTAGGACTTTTGAACCGTCATTGTTAAAAGTCTAAAGAAATCTTTTATCATGGGTTGACCTAAAATCTACCATCACCTACCTTTTATCATTTTTTTATTGTAGTTGTTTACTATTTCTAACCATATAGGTTGACAATTTGATGTTTTAAAAGATAAGAATATTTGAATCTTTTTTATGGTTTTTGTTTTACAATTACATAGGATGACACTTTGATTTTTCCTTACTATCTTTGTAACGATGCATAGTAAAATAGATGAACACTTTGATTTAATGATTATAAATAGATTAATAGTGTCAATGCACTTTGATTGTATAATAATAATAATATATAAATAAGTTGAAAGAATAAAAGATGCTCAAGTGAATCAATCTACCTAACCTGTCAATCTGTGGTTTGTGGTGGGTCGAGTTAAGTTATAAAATTTTCAACTTATTAAAAATTGAATAGAGATGAATTGATTTATTTTTAATTCAATTCGTGACAAGCTAGATTGACTCATTTTGACACTCTTAATAATAATAATAATAATAATAATAATAATAATAATAATAATATACTTAAATAGGTTGTAGATATTTTTTTATGGGTCTACAATGGGAAGAATTCTAACTCAACCTTAAGGTAATGAACATTCTATTTTATATGTTACTCAAGTGTATCATTAATGTGAAACTTAGACTACACCGAAGATTTTCAACACTTTTTTAATATACATAATACATATTTTAATTATGGTTTTCTATTTTCAGTTTCTTTTGTATTTTAATATCTTTAATATAAACGTTTACTCTCTTTTTTATATTAATCAATAAGATCATATATAATAGTGACATATGGTATTTCGTGTATAACACTTAAAAACAATAGAAAATATATTTGATTCGAAGCTTAAATAAGATCATTCTAAGTTAAAAAAAAAAAAATAATTAATAATCTTCTCACTCATCTGCCACGATAAAATGAATGTGAAACTACTTGTTAAATTACCTAATTTGTATAGGTCAAAAGCTTAAAAGGAATACCTTTACCAGAAAGAAATCAATTTTAGCAGCAAGAACTTTAAAATTCTTGTTCCAACTTTTCCTTTTAGAGCAATTTTCAACTCGAATAAAAATATTATAGCCACAAATCTCTCTTTATTATTTAATGCAATAATATATTCATTTTTCGAACTCAAGGATTGCTAATTAAATTAACAACAATAAATTCAATGAATTTACGTGGTACTTAAGTATTCTTTATTCACATGTTACGGAAACAATTCACATAATAAAAAATCATATTTAATTTAGGTATAGTGTAAAAATTCGTCGCTGTTACAATGTCATGAAGGTAATTTATTACTGTGTGGCAGAAAAAAAAAAAAACTACAATATATTCTACATCACTTGATTCATGCACTTGAAAGATAAATACAATAAAAAAAAGTTTATTTTAAACATTACCAATTTTCTGAATTGGACCTAGTGAATCGGAAAAATAATATTATTTTAGACCATTAGAAGTTAACAAATATAAATTTATAAAATTTGAATTACATGATGTTTACTTAGAAATATATTATGGTGAAATAGTTAGGAATCTATTATTAATTACATTATTATTATTAATACAAAAGTTTCAATTTTTTGATCTAACACAAAAGGTATTATTGGAAAACAAAATGTCTCATGATATTAAGTTTCCATTTTAGATATAAACATTTATATTGAGTGAATATTAGCGAAATGAGTAATATATAAGTAGAAAAAAGTATAAATTTATTGTGTTAAAATTTTAAGTTTAAGTTAAAGATAATGTTAAGTCTCTTTGAGTTAACTCATGATTTAGAATCCACGTTTTCTGCAATTCTTAGATTTTATGTATGATTCTTTTTAGTATATTTAATTGAGGAATCCAAGGTGATATATAAATAAATGACTCGTGGATAAAATCACTAACACAAAATAGACATTTTATGTCTACAACTTTAGTCTGACCCATTAGAATCAGATATAAAAAATGACCGGTGACAAACTTGTAAATAAGTTATCAATTGTTTATGTCTGGCGCTCTAGGGTCAGACTTAAATCTCATTTTTTATGTCTCAACGCGTCGCTATATGACGTCCTATAGTCATACCTAAATTTACTTCTAATTTGTCCCAGCCAGAAGTAAATTTATGTCGACTATAGCGTGTCAAACGTAAACGTTAATCGTTACATCCCTAACCTTCTTCTCCACAGTGTCGCGACTGTGCGAGAAATTGATTTTCTGGTTTGATTGATTGTTGAGAGGTTTGTTTCTCCTTTAATTCTGTTTTGGTGCATCTCCATTTACATTGAAACCCCCTATTTTTCGCAATTTGTCGCAAATGTAGTGGTTGCGGTTTGGTCGAAGTGCAGCGACGGAGTACGGTGGTTTGCGACGTCACAGAGGGTGTTTGCTTCTAGTGCAGTTGCCACACGACAGCGAGACTTCTTGCAAGAGCAGCGTCTGTTTCAACCATCATCTGCAGTGTGGTGTGCAACATGTGAAGAAGAAGAAGAACGTGAAGAAGAAGAAGGAGAGAAAGAAGAAGAAAAAGAAGAAAAGAAAAAGGAGAACATGGAGGAGGGGAAAACACAAATACGAAGGAGAAGATGAAGAGATTTGGTGTAGATCTGAAAAAAAATGTTTGTTACTCTTGTAAGAGACGTAAATTTATGTTTGTTCTAAATGAAATAGACGTAAATTTACGTCTCTGGATATTATGTCCGATCTACTACAAATGTAAAAATCCTAAACCTCAAATAACATACGTAAAAAGTTTCGAAATCAAGAAACCAACGAAACATGTTTAATTAATTTTGTTGTTTATATTTTAAATCACATAAAGGACTATTTCTAAATATGAAGTAATAATTATTATTTTTTTTGCACTCACTGTAGGAATTTAATTTAGATATCTGTCAAATAAAGCTGAACTTTAATTTGACGATGGAAGTATAATGTTACTATATTGCGCAAAATTCCTTTGAGTGAAGGTGTGGGTAGAAAAAAAAGGTGCATTTAACATTTCCTATTGTGTGCAATCTATAATATATAACTTCCAAAATTGTAGGTCTGAGTATATATACGTTCCAATTTCATGAATATAAAGTACATAACACGTGAATATAAAAATTCATGAATATAAAGTTCATCACACGTGAATACAGAAATCATATCTTATGTCGCACATTTATTTATGAAATAATCTCTCTGGTAAACTTTTTTATAAGAAACAAGTGATAATGTTAGTAAATATCACTTATTTTTTATAAAAAATAATATATGATACTGTAATGATTGAAAGCAAATTGCAAAACAAGTTGTCACAAAGAAGAAAGTCTTTTATTATTATTATTATTATTATTGCAATGAGAGAGAAGAAGAAGAATGAAAAAAAGTGGTTGGAGGAAATTAAAGAGAGAAAGATGATTAAGATGTAATTAAAGAGTTTATGATAGTGACTTAATCATATGATGGTGTTATGGAAAGATAGAGAAAGATGAAGTTATTTGCTTCTCAACTACCCAACCCATCCACTCTTAAAGGACTAATCATTGTGATTTTGGGGTCCTAAGCAAATAAAGCATCTTAACCATCTTAATTAACCACAATTATTATTATTATTATTATTATTATTATTATTATTATTATTATTATTATTCATATTTCAAAGCATGACAAAAACCAGTGATAAAGATGTGTGCAATAATGCAAATGAAAATATAATTTTGTGAATAATAAATAAAATTCCGTATAAAATACTGAAATTAAGAGGCTGTGTTCATATCTCTGACACCAAAAGCTTACAATGCTCAGAGCCTAAATATTGAAAGCTGTTGTCATCTTGTTTGGTGTAAAACAATTTTGCTTTGCATGGTGCAGAGTGCCTTTCAAACTTGGACCACATCATGGCTATGGAACCTCACATGTTATCCCAAAAAAACCTTCTAGACTAACTCTTCCTTTTCTTTTTTTATTATCATTTTTAAATTTATAATGTTAATTTAGTCTTTTTCACTATTGAAATAATGTTAGAGTTGATTATTACATTTAAATTATCATCTATTTAAAAGTGTAAACTCTCTTATAATTTTAGTTATCAAAACTGTCATCGGATCGATCTCATCTGATTTATCATAGATCGGATATTTAGCGAAACAATTTAATTTGGCTTATTTATTTATTAACGAACTAAAATATTTGAATCTAATCATTTAATTTGTGAGTTTATTTAATTAAAAAATTATAATTTTTTTAATTTTAAAAGATAAACTATATTTTTTATTAAAATTTAAATAAAGTTAAGACATATTATAAATTAATATATTTACTGCTAAAAGTAAAAAATAAGTGACATTAATTAATAATTGTAATTTTAGTGTATTATTTACTTTTTAAATTTTTATTTCATATACTTTTACACAATTGTATTTGTTATAAATATTTATACAAAGTATCATTCATTTTACGCAAAACATGGAAAATTTCATTTAAGGTTTCATTTTTTTAATATAATTTAATATTTCAATTTTATGGATAGATTGGTGAGTCATTCAATATGGGTAAATTGAATTCTTAGTGAATCATGTTCTTTTTTAACCCGTACCGAAATTTATAATTTTTTTAATCTAATCCGAGTCGAATCCGTAGTAGACTAAGTTGACTCGTGGATTATAACTCATTTTAACAATTCAAGTTGAAATAATATCAGTAAAATCTAAGTTCATCATTGTATTTGAAGTATTATTCATGTTGGAGTCTGAAATTTTATTATTATTTTATCTTTAAAAAGAACTTCATAAGCATAAGTCTAAAACGAAAAATATGTTTAAATTATTATAAATCTCATATAAAACTATTAAATATAAAAAAGAAATATAAATGTGTTAAAATGTAATTATTATTATTATTAGTATTATATTATTATTATTATTATTATTATTTTCACACAATTATTTTATCATTAAATTTTGATGCTTTTCGAATAACTTTTTTCTAAATCTTCTTTTTACTAATTGAAAGTTTGTTTGATTTTATAAATAATATTTGATACAACCTGATATTTTCACAATAACTAAAGAATATGTAGACTCAAAATGCTTGTTGCTAGCATTTTTCTTAGGAAATGCTTAATGTTAATGTAAGACCTGCACTCTAAAATAATTTTTTATATTGGTAATAAGTAAAAGAAAAAATTTAATTTTATATTTTACTATAAGGATTTGAGGAATGCAATTTAACTATAATTTATAAGAAAAATAAATGGAAAAAACGGAGTAAGAGATACGTTTTTTGTTTGGTTGGAAATCATTTTATTTGAAATATGTATATTTTTTTAACATTTGTCAGAACACAAACTAAGTAAAACCTTTCCCTTTCCTTTTCTCATTTCCATTTAAGAGAAAAGAATTATTAATAAATATATTGATATGAAACGTGTAGAAGTTACAAACCAAAGAAGTATCCAATCCTATGCAAGTTGATAATTATAATTAATTGAGCTAAACAGTTTGATTTTAATTTGATTTTCTAAAAAGTTTGACTATGTTAAATGGTCTAAATTTTATTTTAATATTAATATTTTTATTATGTAAAATAATTTATAAATAAACTAAATCTATAATTATATTTAAAGGGGATTCCATCTTTTGTGTTCACATCTCATAATTCCAACTTTACCCTTTACAATTTAATTATTTATTAAATTTTTAAAAAATTAACGATTATTTTTACAAATTTTTATAAAACTATTTACTTATTTCCTTTTTCTTTTTTTTTTACAGTTATTTTTCTTATAATTTCTTCATACATTTTACTTTATTTTCTATAAATATATTTTTATTTTATTTATTAACTTATTAAAAAATATACAGACACATAGGCGCTAAACACATAGGCGCTATCGTTTACATTAGTAATAATAATAAATATACTTTTATTGAAAACATAGCTTGTTAGAAATTTTAGATTTTAATACAAATTTTATTATTTAATCTTTTTAAATGGGCTGGCCCGGCTCATAGACGGAACTGCTTGGCACCATCAAGCTTTTTATATTTGATATTTGTTTGTTAATTCTTTTTTATAATTTTTTTCTTCTCGTGTTTTTTAGTGTATGGAGAGTAGAACTTTTTATATTTAGATAAATATGTTGTTTCTCCTTAATAAATTGTAATATAAAAAATAGTTATATTTTTATTTTTTGGATAAAATCTTCAATATCTTTTTATTATTTATCAATACTGTATTAAAATCTATAAATAATAGATAATTATATCTAAAACATTCTATTATCGTTCCTTTTCTAAACAATTATAAATTATTTTACAATTAAATATCACGTAATAACATTTGTGAATATAGTAAACTAAATTATAAACAAATATAAACCTCAGACATATTGTAAATGAATGTTAAACTATATATATATATATATATATATATATATATATATATATATATATATATATTATCGATAAATTTTGTTAATTTTTATTAATAAAAAAAAAGTTAAATCCTGGATCTCTTTCATTTTTATTTTTTTTAAATTCATCAAACTAATTTAATTTTTTTTAAATTATTAAAGATTACAATATTTTTCTCTCGTCTCTTTTATCTAATCACTAATCTTGTCAATGCCATGAACATAATCAACTTTATAGTAAAGAATTTAGATAGTTAATCAAAGATTAACAACATGTGAATCGTGAATTTCAACAGTTCTTCCACTAATTCACAATCTCCTTTTATATCAATCTCTTTGCACACCAACAAATGTCTTTTCGTTAAACAAAGATTATTCATCATTTCATTTTTCTTGTTTTCTTCATTATATGCGTTTTCTAAACAACCCTAGATGGAAGGGAACTTTTTCTTAGAGTAAAACTTACTGAGGAGAATTTTAAATGGGTAAAAGATAAAAAATAATATAAATAAATAAAAATGTAGAAGTTTATCATTTTAAGTCTCTTTTATATTCAAATTATCTTTACAATAATACCCCTATTTGTCGTATAAGGTAACAAGATAAAGAGTAAATTAAACTAACAACATTATTCATCCGAATAAGTGATTCAATATCTTCAAAGAAATTTATTTCTATTTAGTAGTTAATTACATCTCTAATTTGTTGTTGTTTAGATGACCTAGTAATGAGAGAAACATGAGACAATATAAGTTCAGTAATGAAGTATTATTCTTAAGTATAACTTAACCTTACTAAAATGAATGGTTCAATAAAATAAGATTTGTTCTCACTTACATATATTATAAACTAAAGATTTCACTCATCATCTAATAACCAATTTTAAAAAAAAAAATAGTTAGTCATGTAAAACTCTCTTTTTATTTCTACCCTAATTTAAAAAAGGTTGTCCCAAATCAGTTGGGTTTAGGGCTAGCCCATAAGGAGTCAAAGACCCTAATTTGCCCTAACACTATAGTTTCACTCACTTTCAGAAAACATTCGTTCTCATATTCTCCTTGCTTCCCAACATAAAGCTCTGTTAGGGTTTGGTTCTCCATCCTCTCCAAGCAAGCTCAAGCTCTTCCACTCCATGTAAGTTGCTTCTAGGCTCGTAGTAGTTCCCTTCTAGCTTTATTTTCGTATTTTCTTGGGGACTCACCTTAGTAACCTTGTTATGTTCCGTTTCGCTGTTTTTTTCCAGCTCACTAAGTTGTCCCCGGAGCTGTGGTGCTCATTGTTGGGTATACGAGTCATTTAGACTAGCTCTTTCCAGGTAAGGGAAGCTAGGGTTCACTCTGTTATTACGTTTTTTCTGCTTGAGTTGTTATTACTTCACCATGGAATGCCTTGCATGTTGCTGTGAATCTGTGAAATGAATTTTTGGGTTGTTTGGATCTTGTTGTGGGGCTGTGCACGAGAGAACAATGGTGAGCACTGGTTTTCTCGCCCAAGCGAGCATGTCTCGCCTAGGCGAGGCTAGCGGGAGCTCGCTCTGGTTTTTCTGAGCGAGCTATCGCCTGAGCGAAGCGTCTCCGTTTTGAGCGAGCCACAATCTCGCTCAGGCGAGGAGGGCTCGCCTAAGCGAGAGGGCGCATGAAGCCACTGTTCCCCTTTTCAAGCCCTCGTCTAGGCGAAGAGGGGCTCGTCTGAGCGAGACCCTTCAACCTGAGCGAGGAGTTGGGTGAGGGTAGTGTGATGTTTGGTTGTTTCTTTGATCTGGAATGGTTAATACTTGCTTGAATTTAATTCTTATGTTAAAAGCATGAGATAAATGATTATGCATGAGTAATGTGATTCATGGATTGTGAATGATGGGTTTGGTATGAACTTGGCATGTGATTTAAATGAGATGATTGGTATCAAAGAGACATGGTATTGATATGAAATATAAATCTATATTCATGGTTTGGGAAGGATGAGTTGGTATGGATTCAACATTTGGATATGAATGAGGATGGGTTGTAAAGGTTGGCATGAGATTATGTGCATGATAAATATTACTTGATTGATTGAGCATGATTGGTCCGTGGTCAGTGCATAATTCCTTGAAATCTCTAGGTAAGATTTCAGGGTCGTGCTTAAGTGGTCGGGACGTAATTCCATGACCCCTGTTAGTGGAAATTCATGGTGGTGCCCCATCTATATAATTTGGTAAGGATTCAAGGTAAGGTTACATCCTGACGCTCTAAGGAGTCTGTTAGTCTCACTTAGAGCAGACTGACTGATAACGTTGTTTTCTACCTCTTATTGATGTTAAGTTTTGTGAATAAAATCAACTCCTACATAACTTTTATCTTGTTTAATCCTCTAGTTTATGTTGTTTTTACATTGTTTCGTATTTTAGTTGTTTTATGTTTTTTTTACTTCTAATCTCTATTATGAGTGTGTGAAATAAAACAATAGGAAGCAATTC
>Ga0214542_1005816_pt1 | contig 23123 bp, 13 predicted proteins | sample CNSS1metaG_FD_160096 | JGI IMG/M metagenome (GOLD analysis project Ga0214542, IMG submission 160096) | Root nodule microbial communities from cowpea collected in UCLA plant growth center, Los Angeles, California, USA - CNSS1 | ecosystem: Host-associated > Plants > Roots > Nodule | place: USA...
CTTTTTTTTTCTTTTTTTTCATTCTTTTTTTTTTTTTTTTACTTTGTGTTCTGTTTATTTTTTTTTTACTGTGTTGACTGTTCTTTATGAAAGTTTTGATTTTTTTGCAGATTGAAGTGCTTTGACGTCGAAGAAAATAAGGCTCGTGGATAAGGATTTAAGACCCTTTGCAAATCAATTGTCGAGGAAGCTTCTAGCCACGACTGAAATTCTATATTTTGTGGTGCTTTTGTGGAATGAACTTGCGAACAATCCCTCTTTTCTCTCCTGCTCATATTTTTGAAACCCCAAATTTATATATTTTTTCTTTGGCTTTTTTTGTTAAGGTTTCCTTAATCAATTGTTTGTTTTGTTTCCATTTTCCATGATTATTTTGTTTCCATCTCCTATTACCGTATTTTCGTGGATCTATCAAATGGGTTTGTGGTTTGTTTTTATTTTTGTATATTTGTTTATTATATTGATGGCTGGTTTGTTTGTTGCTTTTGTTATTAAGGTTTTGTTTTCTTTCATGAGATGATTGTTGTTAAGGTTTGCTTTAGCTTTTGCAGTTAAGGTTTGCTTTAGCTTTTGCAGTTAAGGTTTGCTTTGGCTTTTGTTGTTGAGGTTTTATTTTCTATCTTGATGTTTCTATTTGTTCTGTATCTTGAATATGTTTTTGTAATCCAAAAAAGCCTTTCCATGTGAATTTGTATCTAATGTTTTTCCTTTCTTTGTCCTTATGAAACCTTAGGGAGCATAATCCTTGATCTGTGTGTTTGGAGTTGTTGAAGGTTTACTGTAAGTTTGCCTTCTCCATATTTTTCTTTCATGGTTTTAAATTGAAATCACTCTAAATTCATAGATATTCTTAATATGTATGAATGCAATGATAGATATACTCTAAAAAGATCCCAAAAATTCTTTATTACTAATGTTAACACTCTTACTTTCTGAAATAACAAGTCTTTGTGGCACAAATAGAGGGGAAGGTTCAACAAGGTGATGGAGACACTCAATTAGACACTCAATTACTTTGGCATTGAACTCATGGATACTAATCTTAGTACTACAAAAAGAGCATTTGTGATTATAGGTGATTTTGATAATGATAATAATCAAGACTATTTTTTACTACAGTTATTTATCAAATTCATAAGAAACTTAAAGATGAGATGTGATTCATCTTTTCACTACTATGAATATGTAGGTGTTCATGCTTACTTGACAAAGTTAACAATGTGATAAAATAATATTCATCCTATAAGAAATTGCTTCTGATTTTGATCAATTTTACATTGGAAGTTTCATAATGTTCGAAAAGTATAAACACTAATGCATGTTTTTCTTTGAAAGATATTGAGTACTTCATACAATTCCATCAAATTATATGTTTGATTGAAAGAACTTTATTCACAGGCAAGCGGGCAAGAATAGTAGATCCCTCCATGAAAAAATTGTTTTTTCCCGCACGAAGGTACAAAATATAAATGTGCCACTTATGTTTATCTACATCTTCAGGTTTTAAGGAAATTAACTAAATTTAATGGCAGCAGGAACTACAACTATTGAATAGAAATGCAAACTAGAGAGACAATTCTCTACACTAAGAATGGTTAGTAAATATGTTTGTAAATTATAGTTGTATTTTACCATTTTACTTATATGATATCAATCTTAAACTTTGAATGTTACATTTTTATTAGGCAATTGATGAGGAGCAAAATGAAGTTATCTCTCTGTGCGTCTAATGATTTGGCTTCAAGAAAAGGTTATCTTGAAGAAAATTTAAAACTTGCTAATGATTTGAAAGTAAGTATAATTTAATGATCATATCAGTATTTTATTATTCTCTTTTCATTTTTTTTATTGTTTTGTTGCTACTTTTATAGCTATTTTTTATTTGGTAGACATGGTTATTAACATCAATTAATGACTTTCTTTTTTTATTTGAATTCATTTTAGAATGGACCCAAACTTAATTTTTGTCCCATATAGGGACTTGCTGTTATAACTTCATATGATGATTGCAGGTATAAATGACTATTAATATTAATGACTGAGATGATACACATTCATCATTGTGGTTGTAATTGTTTTGTTGCTGCTCTTGATAATATTGTAACCTTACTTTCCAAATAAAACCAAGTGTTACAGTTGGAAGTTGTTGCATACCACTTTGTTCAAATTTTCGTACTCTCAAACTTTATTCTCTTGGTTTAGAAATGCTTTGTGCTATAATGGTCATGATATCTTTAATCTATATCTGGAATTGTGATTATGATGGATTATGAAATTTATTTGTAGGACGGGGTTGGTGGAGAACAATCAATACAATATCTGATAAAATTGGAAATGATTTCTTTGTCAGGATTTCTTAATTAGTTTCTAACATTTTCATAAGGTGTTATTTTATTTGACTTGACCGATATTGCAGCAGTCATGTAAATGGATTATCAACATGTATTATGAATATTGGTGCTCACGTGACATCATTTATATTCATTGAGATAAATGAAACTTATTTTATATTGTATTCTATTAGTTATTCATTGAGATGAATGAAATTTATTTCATTGATTAATAGTTAGAGACTTTTTATTTTGTATTCTATTAGATATTTCCTATAAACTTTTACTTCCCTCCTCTTCCACAATTAATGAATTTAGTAACTATAAAAAATTTGTAGTTTGGATAACAACTAGGTTGAACTGAAACTCTGTATGTATATTATACATTTTTTTATGTGAAATTGTTCCTTTATTCGACTATCTGGTATGTTAGAATAGGAAATTCCCTTAAGTGCCCCCCTGTTATCAAATGCCAAACACAACTCCTTTTTTCATCTCTTTTCATGTTAGTATCTATTTGAGTCTATACTACTGTACTATATGTATTCATCACTCAAATGCTTTGTGTTAACTATTAACTTTTTTCTTTCATCTTTTTATGTACTCACAGGTGCACATGTATTAACGGGGTTATATTTAAATACAGAAGATTTTATGGTCTTATGTTCTATTATTATGAGGTGATGATGATGGATGAGCAAATTTACATTTACTGGTAGAACATCCAATCATGCATTGAGTGTGATGTACTATAAGAGATATTTGGCACTGCTAGGTGGCCACAAAAGCAAAGGCTTTTTATCTTCATTTTCTATGGTTGTTTCATGTTTCATAATTTTTCTACAATACATTATGTACATATATGCTTTATGGATGCTGTGGAAATGAAATGACCCTTGCTCTCAAAGGTTTTGTTAGACTATAAATTTACACTAATAGAACAGTTTGTGTTAATGATTCTAGCCAATTTTACTTCCTTGGATTTACCCATCCAAGAGACATTAGATTGTGGTGGTTTTTTTACATAGAAGAATTAAATACGTTTCCAATCATTAACGCATACTTCACTCGTGTTGGTTTGCATTTTTGTCTAGAAAAACTTGAAATAAAAATTTAAAAAAAGCAGATCAAGTTGTTTTTCATATTTTCATATTAAAAATAAGTAATGCTTTATATTTTTATTTCCAATGTCTATGACCAAAATATAAACACAATATGGAAAAACAAAAAAAAATTGTATCCAAGTATATCAAAATACAAAATGCATTAATATGACATTTGAATATGTAATTTGATTAGGTTTCATGGACTACCACTGCATGTCCTCAACTTTTGAATGTCTTTTGTTTTGAACTTTGATATAGGTCTTTCATATTTTCTTCTTATACTGTGATACTGGTATTACACATTGCTTAGTAATATAGAGGGCAATATTTTTATATGACCGTTGCACTTTTTTTTAGTAGAACTCTATTACAATGTATTGTTTTTTATGAGACTTTAGTACTACAGTAACTGTTGAAAACAGTGAAAATAGAAACATTAAAGAGCAAAATGTATAAATTCCTAAATATCACGCTTCAGTTTGTTAAAGAAATGTACCCCTTGGTAATTTGCATTTTTTTCATAAACTGTGCGAACCAATGTACCAGTTGTCTAACATGTTTACTAAGTTCAGATCAATTTTTCCAATTGAATAACTATTTTAAATCGACTATTAAGAATTGCTTGGTACCATACAAGGTAATATATTTTTTTCAATATAACCATTTAAAAAATATATACCTAAAATTGGAAAAGACATTTATTATGAATTTTAATCATGATATAATTATATATTAACCTGATTCAAGATTTCACATATGGTTTCCAAAATGTTTACTATAATATGAAATTGTACTTTTTTGCTGTAGCTAATCTCACATAGTCATTCTATTGTGCAATATAAATTGAAATAAGTATCCATAAAAAAAGAATTTCTTAAAATACCTCTAATTCTTGAAAACATAACATGAAATTAATAATAAATTCAGAAGTATTTTAGAAGTTAAGTATTGATGAGTTAATTTACTCTCCCAAGAGTTTCATTTGTCTTCTTAAATTCTATACTTCTCGACCCAAAGGTAAAAAAACGAGAAAATATTTATTGGTTTTGAGTGTTTTGAGGCACAAATTGTTGTTATTGAATGCTTCAAAGGCTGCTGCCAATTTTTTTTTAAAATATTTTTAATAAAATATTTTTTACAACAAATTTTGTAAAAAATATTTATAAATTTTATAATTTGTAAAAAAAATATTATTCATGAAAAAATTATCTGTTAATTAAAATTTTTAAAAAAATAACAGAAAATTTGTAAGAAAATTTTCATATAATATGAAATTTTTTAATAGTGATTGTAGTTATAAAATAAATGAAAGAATAACAATGTTATATAGCAAAATTGTAATTATAAAATAAATTGCATAAAATTATAAATTTCTATTAAATATAATCGATTGTCGTTTCAAGTTGAGAAATTACAAATCATTTGATTATTATTTAGGAAAATAATTTTTTAACAACTTTTTTTTAAAATTTGAGGTAACTTTTTAAGTAGCTTTTTATTTTTCTTTAATTTTCTTATTATATATATATATATATATATATATATATATTCTAAAACCACTTAAAAATAACATCTGAGATTATGAAAAAGAATTATTAAAATATTATTATCTTATTCTTTATAGCCGACCTAACAAAACTAAAATAAAACACACACAAAAATCATATTATATACCAAACAGAAACTAAGAAATTACTGTTGAATTTGTATGTTTGATTAATACACATTATGGTTGGTTTGGTTAGATTATTTTTTTTTAGAACTGTTTCAGCTTATTCATTCATTCAAACCTAAAATTCATACACTCTTACATTACCTAGAAAGTAGTTGCACTTGTGTTCATTAATCTTCTAGTAAATACAACTTGTAATCAATTCAGTTTTACCTTGGAAGTTACACTTATATCTCCTATAAATGTTGTGTTAGTTTCTTCTAAAGTGTAGTTCAAGAACATGGCTGGGAAGAATGGTGATACTGAACATAGATTAGGTGAGATTTCACGTCGAGTATCTCAGTATCTAGTTGCAATAGGGTGTATAGTTGATTCAACTGCACAATCATCTTCTAATGATGATACTGATGAAGTTTCAGATCCTTCTCGTGAAAAGATTGTTGAGATTATCAAATTGCTGAAGAAGCCAAACATGGCTGATGAGGAAATTGCAGTAGTTCTGCCATTGGTTAAATCTGTGTACAAGAGAATTCATCATCCAGCAGCAGAAATCCTAGTGGAGGCTACTTTTACAACATCTGAAACTTGTGAGAAGATGGTGTCATTGTTAGAGAGGTATATGAAATTGATGTTTTAGGATCATATAAACTATATATACTATGTTGAAGTGTCTGTATCGGTGTCACATATCCGTGACAGTATCGATATATGTGTAAGATATTTTGAAAGATGATTACTAAGGAGATTTAATATCAATGAATATGAGTTTAATTATATAAGGGATTAACATTACTCTTAACCCAAAATTTTAAGAGAATAGATTTATGGGTTTTGATCCTTATATGATACTTAACTTTCTATTTTTACTCAATGTGAAGTTTAGATTCAATCATATATGATAAGAACATGTTTCTCGCATATGTTAAATGATGTTTCTACTTACTTTTATTGAAGTTGTTTGAGATTTTTTTATTAAAATTTATCCATCATTTTCTAAATTTTAGATATATTGAACCTTTTCTTAATAGCTATAAACCTTAATTTTCATCTAAAATTTAATTAATTATTTTGTCTATATCCTTCCAACGTGCAATACCATTGTTTGGTCTAATTCAATCCATTAGAAATTATGCTAAGGTCATCCATCAATTTCAAACTGTCATGCAAATCGTTTTTCAAAATAATTGATAATTATAAATCATTTAGGTTATTTTGGAATCTGTAATTAGACTAATTAAAAATGAATATTATATTAATTATGAAGGACAGGATAAAATATTTATTTTGGAACATTCCTTATGTTTACCATAATATAGAGAAATACCATTTAAAAAAATTATTGTTTCTTGATTATTATTTCTTCCCAAGAAACGGAGAGTTAAGGTAATAATCATCATACTGACTTTATCTCTTTTATTGTTTAAAGGGTTTCTTGGAATGCATTTTTTACTTCTTTTTTAAAATGAATTCAAATGATAATTTTTTAAAAAGTCTTTTTTTTTTTCTTTCAAAACATGGTATTTAAAAGAGATAAAATTATATTCATTATTATGAATGATTTCAAAATATATTTTATTTGAGAATTGTTTTTAAAAGAATGTTTAATGCATTAATGGTGCAACGTCAATTCGAAACAATTTGGATCCACGTCATAACAACTTTTATCGATCAATATAATTTTTTTTGGAAAAAAAAACATAATTAAGATTGACTGAAAAGATTAATAATATCATATTTTACAATATTAACAATTATTAAATAGTTTTTTTATTAATGCTTTATTAAAACGAGAATATTGCATTCAATAATTTTAATTGTATAATCTAAACAAAACATTTAAAAAATAAAATAAATTTAGATTTAATGTATTGTACTTTTTAAAATCTATTCTTTGAACTTATGCACCCGCGAAATTTTTATCTCTTAACTTTGAAATAGATATTTTCCAAATATTTAAACACATTAAAAATTCTTAAATTTAAATTTATCTTATTTCAAATTATTTCATTTATTAAATATTTTATTTTAATAATACATCAATTTTTTTTAGTTTTACTTTTCCCGTTTAAATAAATTACTTATTCAGTCACTACTAAACGTAAACAAATTTAAATAGTAACTAATCATTATTATATTGGTAATTTTAATATTATTATATAAATAATAATATTGTTATATTGTTAAATTATTATATTATTATTTTTATTATTAATTATATTAATATATAAATAGATTTACTCTTTTGTTCACATTTCATAATATCAGTTTTACCTTTAATTATTTTGAAAATTAATTATTTTATAAATAATTTACTTTTAATCATTATTCTAAAAATTTTTTTTGTCTTAAACTATTATATAAAAAAAATTGCACATATCTTAATTTTTTTAATTTTACATTTAACAACTATTTTAAAAATTAATTATATATTTATTATTGATCTTAACTTAAATTTCTTGAAAATTAAAAAATGCTAACACAAGCACGATAACGGTCGTGTGTAACCTAGTAATACATAATAATAATAATAATATTATTATTATTATTATTATTATTAATTATTATAATTAATTTATAATCATATAATAATAATATTATTATTCAGAATATTAGTGTATTAATAATATATTCTATAATAATAATATTATTATTTTATATTATTAACAATATTGTTATTATTATACAAAAATTTAATTATAATAATAATAATAATAATAATAATAATAATAGGTAATAGAAAGGTTGTAGTTGGATTAGACCATTATTTTTTCTTCATTCGATATTTATCATTTCTATAAGACCAATTAATTTTTTTTATTAATTATTCTGCCCTAAAACCAAGGGGTTGTCCTAAATCTTTTGTATCTAAAGGTTGGTCAATGAAGTGTCAAGGCCCCTAAAGCAGTTAAGAGTCTCATCCTGCACTCACTTTGCCAAAAATAGTGTTTGACTCCTTTTCCTTTTCCAAAACAGAAGCTATGCTAGGGTTTAGAGCTCCGTCATCTTCAAGCTAGCTCAAACCAGTCTTTTACTCCGCGTATTTCAGTTTTCAGTTCATGCTCTTCTCCATTCAGTTTATTCTTCGTGGTCCCAACTAGGGTTTGTTAGGGTGAACTCGTTTTGAACGCTTTCGCTATTTCCCAGCTCTAAATCTGCTCTTATAGCTACCTGTGCTCCACGGTTTGGGTGTCGAAGTTATTGGCTAGTATTTTTCAGGTAAGGGAAGCTAGAGCCCTTACTGTTTTTAAGTTTTAATGTCTATTATTGGTTTTTCAACTCTATTTTGTGCCTATGGTGATTAAATGATGTTTGGAATGAGATGAAAAGTTTGTTCTGGATGAATCTGTATGTTAGCATGCGTGAACAGTGGAGGGTGCTAGTTTTCTCGCCCAAGCGAGCGTGTCTCGCCTAGGCGAGATTAGCAGCAACTCGCCCAGGTTGGTTACGCGAGCTGTCGCTCAGGCAACAAGCTTCTGTTTTGAGCGAGAGTCTATCTCGCTCAGGCAAGGAGGTCTCGCCTAAGCGAGAGAACGCACAAGCCATTGTTCCCCACTTTTTGAGCTCTCGCCTAGGTGAAAGGAGCTCGCCTGAGCGAGACTCTTCTGCTTGAGCGAGAAGTTGGGCGAGAATGCATCAGGTTTTGTTTTTTCTTCTCTGTCATGGTATGTTACCACATGCTTGGGTGAATTAATGTGCTAAAAGCATGAAATGAATGATGTGCATGTATGGAATTGGTTCATGGATCGAATATGATGAGTTTGGTATGGATTTGATATAGGATATGAATGAAGGTTGGTTGTAAAGTTTAGCATGAGATTGGTATGCATGATAAATACTTATTTGGCTAGTGAAGCATGAATTGTATATGGTTAGGACATAATTCCACGATAGTTTCATGGTGGTACCTCATTGGTTAGGACATAATTCCATGAGCCTCTAGGTGAGACCTCATGGTGGTGCCTCAGTTGGTCGGGACGTAATTCCATGACCCTTGTTAGTGGGAGTTCATGGTGGTGTCCCATCTATATAATTTAGTAAGGATTCAAGGTAAGGTTGCATCCTGACACTACCGCATCTATATAATTTAGTAAGGATTCAAGGTAAGGTTGCATCTTGATACTCTAAAGAGTCAGTTAGTCTCACATAGAGCGTACTGACCCTAGTGGTGAGAGTAGCAGGAGGCCTGAAACTCATTAAGGGCTAACCTTGTGCGTAGGGGGTGAGACACTGTAACATTTAGCTCAGTAGAGCAGGGAAATCCACCATAAGTGCAAGCATTCGCTGAATCTGACTAATTATATGTATTCGGATGAGTCGTGTATGAGTCATTGTTTGCATGTCATAACATGATTGGTTGGCTTATGCGTCTTGAACTATAAAATTGTATGTGACTGTATGATAAATCATTTTTCGCTCTAGCTTACCCTGTTGCTGGTTTGATTGTTATGTGTGTGGTTTTCTCCTTCTGCGATGATCATCAACCTGTTGATGTGAGCATATGCGAGAACTCCCTGTGGTCAACAGGGAAACGGTGATTCCGCTTCTTAGCGTCTTTGAGATGAACTCCAATTTTCTTTTAGGGCTATAACCCATGTATTGTCCTGCATTATCACCTTATTTTGTACTTTGTCTACCCCTTATATTATTTTGGTTCTAGCATCGTGGCGTGCCTAAATTTATATGTTGTTTTCTCTTGGAAAATAGTAAGAAATAGTATTTATACTCTAGACCGCGCTACTATATTATTCTGTGTGACGTTTCCTTTATTTAGGATTATTAATTAAATGGATGTTACAATTTCTATCTTCATATGTTGAAATTTTAACTTATTTTTTATTTATTTATAATTAATTGTGAACATCGTGGTTTAGACAGACGTAGTGTTTTATTTTATAAAATAAATAAATAATACGTCGCGCACTGTTTGCCATCATCAAAGACCTTTATAATAATAAGGTATGTCATGGCTCCAAATTTTTTAAAATTTATAAAATTAATATTTAATTTTAAATATATTTTTTTAAAATTTAATATTTGTAATGCATTTTATATACTTTATATTCTAAAAAAAAATTATATATCTACATCTATATATAAAAGAAAAGTCTTCTTTTTATTGTACACATTTATTTTTTAATTTTACCTTTTAAATATTTATTTAAATTAAAATAATTATTTTATCAATATTATATGATCATTTGTTTATTTATTTTTATTTGACTGCTTTATTCTTTTGGTTGCTATTTTTTCGCTAAAAAAAATATCAAGTTGATTCTTTAATTCTTTTAAATCTCAAATTTGTTTCGATTTTTGAAAAAATAATGCAATTTTGTCCTTTTTAGTTAAATTTGTTGAATTAGATAAATGTTTTTTTATCAAAATTAAAGTTGTAAATAAGAATGATTTGCTTTTTCGGTATAGTTGACATAATCCTAATATCAATTTTTATAAAAAATATGTGTTCCATTTCAATAAGTTTAATGAAAAAAGACTAAATTATATTAATTTTTAAAATATTAAGACTAAAATAAACTAGGCGACTAACTTAACATTTTTGAACGAAAAAAAAAATAAAAAGAATAATTCAACCAAAATTTGTATACCCAAAATATTGATTGAAGATCTGTCATTGATCGCCACGTAAGATAAAATTTGACGTGGTTAGAAAAATAGGAACCAAAGCTAAGTTTTAAAAATATAAAACCAAAAGTTATACAAATTTCGATGATAAGAGACTATTTTGAGTCATAGGTAAACATACAAGTATAAATAACATATTTTTCCCTTTACAAAACCAATTTGACTGGTTGCTTCTTCCTACACCCACTCTTTTCTTTATGCATTTTTTAAATTCTAAAATTCTTATTTTAACATTCATTAAAGATATATGAAAAGCCTCAAGTCCGCTGGTACCTCTATTTGTTGCCACTAATTTCATAAATTTCAAATTCCAAACCTAACATAACCTAAATTTATATGACGCATATATAATATATAATATATATATATATATATATATATTTTGAATATTAAATACGACACTTAAATACATCAATACACATATTAAAATAATAAAAGATTTGATATGTAATATATACATATTGAAAATTATAAAAAACTTTTAAAATTATGATAAATATATAATTATTATCGTGTAAATTAAAATTAAAATTAAATGTGTAAATTAAAATTAAAATTAAATGTGTTAATTCAAAATAAAAAATATTCTAAATTATTATCGTTATAAAAATATTATTGTTTCTTCTATCACGGCCATTCCATATGCCAACATCCAAGGACATCCAAGCACTCAATAGAATTATTCTACCAAGACTCAATAGAATTCTAATGCAGCTAGAACCAACACTTCAAAACCAAAGTGAGAACAATTTACTTTAATAATATAAATCAATAATTAAGCACATAAAAGAATTATATAATAAATTAAATAATCTCTATACATACACGATTCACTTTTTTCATATATACATTTTTTTTCTATTTTTACCTTAAAGTAATCATTATTTTAAATTAAAATGATTATATTTTTTTATCCTTTAAATAATCATTATATAAATTTAAATATTTTATAAATTAAAAATAATTATTTTATTATTATATTTTTTAATAACTATTTTTCTAAATTTAGATAATTATTTATAATAAAAAAATATTTAATAAAAAATACAAACTTATTTATTCTTATAATCAGTTTTAATAATTATTTTATAGTTTAATAAATTTTTATGAGAATAAAAAAAATAAGTGCACACATGCACATGTATTTATAAAAATTTTAAAATTATTTAATTTTGAATAGTTGAATGAGTAAAGTAAAATTATAGGATTTTACCTTTTTCATATAGTAAAACATTCTAAATTTTCTGCAAAGATAATCTATTTTGTTAAAATTCCCTTATGGTTTTTCCCTATGAAGTTGTTCATTTCCACTGCTGTGTATTCCTCTTTCAACCGGCTACACTCTTCAGCCACCAACACAATACAGACTCAGAGATAACAGTTTCTCCATTTCTCAATATTCCTCTCTTCTTCAACTCTCTGGATCTAAATGTCTTCAACTTCAATCGAGTAAAACCGAAACGATGGCGGAAACCGCAATTTTCTTCGCCGCCACCGGAGAACCTCCTCTGCTACGATTCTTCAACAGCACCTTTCTCTACGTCAAACGGAACCTCATCGCTCACATTCTCCGCTCCCTAAACGACGCCGTCTCACACCACAGGCATCTATTTTCTCTCCCTCACTCCATTTATTTGCATCGCCTCTCTTTCTTTCACACTTCTGACCTCAACGACGTCGTTCCGTGGTTGGTTGCAGGATTTGCTGCGACGTCGACGCGGCGGTCGAGAAAAAGTGCGAGGTGTACGCGGGAGATTCCTCGTCGAACGACACGAGTTTCGGCGCCGACGAGAATGGACGGCACGCCGTTTTCAATGTGCTGGATACTATGCTTAAGGATAGTTTAGAGCGGCTGAAGATGATGAGGTCAGTTTTTATTGTAATCGAATTCGATGAATGTAGTTTAAAGTAATTTGTAGAATTAATTGAATCATAGTATCATGCAATGCATGTTTATGTAATGTTATGCGGTTGAGTTTTAGATCTTACCATCAATGAAAGATTATTTATGTCACTAGATGAACAACTAGCTGAATAAGTGTGTTGAATACACGGTTCAGTCCTGAGAGAAGAGAAAATGGAAAAAACAAATAATTAAGTGAAAATAATTTAAGAGTTCACACGACCTTTCTCAAAGGTCCTATATTGTGTGATTTTAAAAAACTTCTAATCTTGACATCCATGTATGGTTGTTTGACCCAGATTTGTTCTCATCATGTTAAAATGGATTTCTTGTTAGCTACATCCCCATATATGTATATCTCTATTATGTTATATGTTAGGATAAAGATATAAGGGATTCCAATGTGATTGACTTTTTTGGTTATTACATATAATGTTGCAGGGAAAATCTATGTTTGGTAAAGATAGGTCTAACTATGGGATATGCTTGTGAATTCAAGTATGCTGAACATACAGCTACTATTAGGAGTTTGTGCTTGGAAAGTAAGTTGGGAGCAGCTCTTTGGCTTCGAAGGAAAATGGTTATGAAAGGTGTTGCTCCTGATGTGTTTACCCACAACCATATTGTAAACGGGCTGTGCAAAAGTGGTTTTCTGGAGAAAGCAGATTGGATTGTTAGAGAGATGCTAGCATTTGGTCCTGGTCCCAATTGCGCGACTTATAACACTTTGATCAAGGGCTATTGCACTGTTAATGACATGGACAGGGCTTTGTTTCTATTCTCCACCATGTCCAGTGCTGGGGTTCTGCCAAACAGGGTTACTTGTAATATACTGGTGCGTGCTCTGTGTGAGAAAGGTCTTCTAAAGGGAGCTAAAAGGATGCTCGAAGAAATATTGAAGGATGATGACGAGAAAGATATAACTGATTTAGTGACCTCTACTATATTTATGGATAACTACTTTAAGAGAGGAGCAATTATTCAGGCTATTAGTCTTTGGAATGAGATGGTTCAAAATTGTACTAAAGTTGATGTTGTAGCTTATAATGTTCTTATCCATGGATTTTGCAAGAGTCTACAAATGAACCTTGCATATGGATATGCATGCGAGATGTATAAGAAAGGTTTACTTCCTGATGTTTTTACGTATAATATTCTTATCGGTGCTCTTTGCAAGGAAGGTAAAATTAGTGAGGCTTGCTATACCCTTGGAGTCATGTCTAGTATGGGAATTATGCCTGATGAAATTACATACCAGCTTGTGATTCGAGGCCTTTGTTTTGATGGAGAGATTGCTAGAGCAAAAAGCTTGCTTAGGTCTATGTTGAACAATTTAATAGTGCCCAAGCCTTTAATATGGAACCTACTAATTGACTTCTACGGACGATATAATGATCTTAGCAATGCACTTTTTACAAGAGATCAGATGCTAGCTTTTGGTGTTCACCCAAATGTATTTACTTACAATGCTTTAATTCTTGCACAAGTGAAAGATGACAATTTCTATGGTGCTTGCTCTCTGAAGGAAGAGATGCTTTCAAAGGATATTTTTCCTGATGTGGTTACCTATAATTTATTGATAGGTGCTGCCTGTAACTTAGGACGTCCTGATTTTGCTCTTCAATTACATGATGAGATGGTGCGGAGAGGGTATGAACCAGATTTAATAACTTATACTGAAATTGTTAGGGTGTTCTGTATTAGAGGTAAGATGAAAGAGGCAGAGGAGCTATATGGCAAAATACTAAAATCTGGTTTATTGAATGATCATGTTCCAGTGCAGATTCTATTTAACAAATACTGCAACTTAGAGGAACCAGTTAGAGCATTTAATTTCTATCAAGACTGGTTAGAAAGTAAAAGGGGCAGTCATCCGTATTACATTTGACATTCTGCCTGTCTTTGGACATCCTGAAGTTTTGAAGTTCTGGAAAAAGGGCCACTTTTGCTCAAAAGTCAAACAGTAGTTTTCTGAAATTCAGATTTCAACTGAAATGTTGATGATAGCTCTTATCAGTAATGCTTCAGGTGAGTGTTGACATTTTATCCCACACAATGTAATCAGTGAAATAATTGTTGGCAGCAATCCAAACTCTTGCTAAATGTTGTACCTGAAAACTAAAGTGGATTTTGGGTTGATTAGTGGACCCATTTTATGTGCTGGCTGCTGATTTGTGAATTATTATATATAATTATATACTACAATTTTGTTTAAATGAAAGTCGGTGGTGACATTTAACATAATGCATGTGCTGTTTGGAACTTTTTCTTGCTAAATTTTAATTAAATGCTTAACTTGTATTGAAATTTAGTTGCTATAAACTATCCACTGAGGATTAGTGACCTTCCAAATCGCCTGCAAACTCATCATTTCCATGGTCATATTGTATATTTTCCATCTCGTAAGGAGCTTAGCTCCATTTTAGTGTGTTAGTAGTAGTATGTACTTAAATCCTTTAAAAGACTTCTTCCTTTGAGTATTAGGAATATTTCCATATACATTTTGGTCCAGTTTCCCTTTCTGTATCTGGTTTCTATCATTCCTAATTAAAGATGAGATGGATTTGATAGGGGGTTGCCTAGATATAGGGGGTTTGGTGGTTGTCAATGTCAACAGGTACTCAAGCAATGGGCATTTTGTCCCTCCAGAACCCATTTACTCTGCAGAAATAGATGAGTTATTTGCTAAATGAATTGTTAGACTTGATGGGGGTTCCAAGTTCCATTTTAAGTGATCAGGGTCTGGGATCCCACATTTGTTTTTAAATTGTTGTAAAAAACTATGCGCTTGCAGTGAGAACTCTGGCAAGGAGCTCTGCCTATCTACTTCTAATGGATGAACAAATGAAGGTCTTGAAAAGGGTTTGGAGTGCTTGAGTTGAGGTGTTTTGCAGTTGACTGGTTGAAACAGTGGCAAATCCTTCACCTCGGGCAGAGTATTGGTACAACATTGTTTGCCAGAATACAATGTGCAACTCGAAGCACACTATTCATGTTGGTGACTGAGGTATTTGTAAGAGATGGTTTGGGTGAGGACACATTTGCACGAGGAGAGTGGGTTTATTTGATGCTAAGTCTCTATAGCCTGCAATTTGTTGCAAGAAAATGATCCATTCCAAGTTCGCTGCTCATTACTTACGGCCTTTTCACATTGAGGCCAGAATCAGTGGTGTAGCATTGGCTGAAACTTCTTGACACAGCTTGTATTTCTCTCTGTTCAATCTTTCAGGTATCTCTATAGAACTGTACATTAAATATGCATGGCTGGGCATGTTGTAACATGAAAGACTCTGCATATTTATGCATAATCTTTGCACAGCTGTCCGTGCTTCATCATGCAAATTGGACTGGTCTAATGTGAGGGTTCAGGCTCAAAAGCCTCAGCCTGCAGAAAACTCGCCCCTGAAGGGCAGAGCTTCTTGAATCCTCAAATTTAACTCTGTCCACTGTTGCAACTGCTATCATGTTGTGGTTGACATTGTCCTGGATCCTCTTGTCATCTTTGGCATGTCTTCAGCCAACAATGTGTATTTTGAGTTTAATCCTAATCATTGTTTTGTCAAATGCCGTGCATCTAATGAAGTTCTTCATGGACAAGTTGGACTCAATGGCCTGTATTGGTTTTCAAGCTTGCTTCATGCCTCTCATACACAACAGCAACCTACTAGTTTTCCTGTTCCAAGTCTAAACACTATTGCTTCTGATAATACTTTTAATTGTAATGCTCATACCGGCATTTACGGTTAGGACATCCCAATTTCAATGTACTTTGTCTTATCTTTCAGTCTTGTAATGTATCTTTCAATAATAAAAGTAGTTTACCTTTTATTTTTCCAGCTTGTTGTATGGGCAAATCACATGGATTTCCTTCTCATCATTCTCTCACTTCTTATAATTCTCATTTTGAATTAATTCTTAGTGATTTGTGGGGTCCTTCACACTTGTGTCATCTACTAATAACGATTCTTACTATATTTTCTTTGTGGATGCTTATTTGATATTTACATGGGTAATTCTTTTAAAATGCAAATTGGATGCATTGCTCGTTATCCAACAATTGCAATCTATGGTTGAATTGCAATTTGACACAAATATAAAGGCAGTGCAAACTAATTGCAGTGGTAAATTTTGTCCTTCTCATGATTATCTCACTTCCCATGGTATTAATCACAGAACTATATTCCTTGTACATGTCATTAGAATGGCACCATTGAAAGGAAACATCGATCTTTCTGCTACCCTCTTACAACAAGCTTCTCTTACTATGACCTGTTGGGGCCTTCCCTTTCTTACAACAATGTATCTCATCTCCAAAATACCCTCTGCTTCTGTAAATTTTGGTCTACCATAAACTTGATTTTCGTTCTCAAAATGTATCTGTTACGTGCCTCCTCAAACAAAAGAAAAAAAGATAGAGACAAAAGGTAGACTAAGACTCTTTCTGTATTATTTCAGCAGTTATCAACTCTGAACACAAACATAAGCTTACAAAGGAAATTTCTTCCTTTTGCATAGGGAATTCCCTATCACAACAACTGAAAACTCTCCTTCTCCCACACTCCACAAGATAAGACTATATATAGACTTTCTTAGAAAGTCTCACCCCAACTAACTTCTTAACTACTTATATTTTTAGATTTCTTTCTATAATACACTTTCTACACCTTCTCATTACTTCCCTGCCTAACAGTCTCTTTCTTGGCTATTGACATCTCAAAAGGGTGCAATTGTTATCTCCTTCTAGCAGAGTTTATATATCTAAAGATGTTACTTTGAATGAAAACAAGTTTCCTTATACTGAAAATTTTCTCTCTACCCAATTAACTACAATATCAGTCTTCCCCTCTTCTTCTAATATATCCATAGTCTCACCATCCCAAATAGCTATACCTAACATTGCACCTGTTTAGTTAGTTCTCATAAGCTCCATCCTCATCGCCTATACCTACCATCACACTTGTATAAATCTGATATTTTCCATCCTCATCACCTTCCTCAACCACCTTTTCTCCCTCTATGATGTCCACATCACTCTACATCTAATTCAGAACCTAGTCAATCATCAAACCTCTAAACATTCATCTTATGCAAACTAGATCCAAAGCTGGTACTTTACAAAATCGTGTTCATCCTATCCTTCTTCTTGTCTACTTAGGATCTACCGTAACGACACAAGCTCTTCGAGACTCATAATGATTTTATTTTATGAAAGATAAAATCTTTGTTCTACATAATAGCAGTTGGTCTTTTGTTTCACTTCCACCTCACAGAACAACCATAGGATGTAAATTGGTGTTTCAGATTAAGGAAATCCCGATTTTACTATTCAAATGTATAAAGCAAGGTTTGCTGTGACAGGCTTTAGTCAACAACTTGGTTTTGATTTTACAAAATCTTTCTCTCCAATTGTTAAACCAATTTCTATACGGATTGTTCTTACTCTTGCTCTTACATGCAATTGGTCTATCTTTCACTTAGATGTTCACAATGTTTTTCTCAATGGTTTTCTTGATGAAGAAGTCTACATAGCTCAACCACCTAGATTTGAAGGAACTGATACATTTTCTTGTTTGCAGGCTTTACATGGCCATTTATGGTCTAAAATAAGCTCCTTGTGCCTGCTTTGATAAACTCAAAACTACCTAACTAAAGTTTGGGTTTAAAGATAGCAAGTGTGATCTATCTTTATTCATTTATAACTATGCATCCTGTGTTGTCTACATATTTGGTATATGTTGACGACATTATTATAGCACGCAATTCATCCTCTTTTCTTTGACACATTATTGGGCAGTTGGGTTCAGTCTTTTCTCTTAAGTAGTTTGGTAATCTTGATTACTTTCTCGGCATAGAAGTGTGCCTTCGGTCCGAGGGATCCTTGCTTGTGACATAGTCTAAATATATCAAATATTTGTTTGCCAAGACCAAAATGCAGTATTCTAAATGTTAGAGACTCTATATTGACTAGATACATGATCAAAGAAATAGGTGTAAACCTTATCCGATAAGCCGATTTTGTAGGATTGATTTATATTTAAATCCACTTTCTAAGATAGTATCAAGGCCTATCCCATTGAGATTTATTGGGCCTATTGTGCTTGGTGTCAGATCACTCATAAATATGTATTTACTTGTTCAAGATGTCCAATCTTTGGTGTGAGGAAGTGTGTAGAAATCTCACATTAGCTAGAGATATGACCAAATTATAGTACATAGGTAGGTGCAAACCCATCTTAGAAATCAATTTTGTAGGATTGGGTTCGATTTAAATACTCTTTCTAAGACTAAACTTATATTTTCTCCTATGTTTTTAGGCTAAAAACTATTAAAACAGAGCCCTGATTTACTGCCTGGCCCCTCCTTCTGCAGGTCAATAGTTGGAGCTATTCAATTTCTTACTTTTACTGGACCTGGAATATGTTTTCTTGTGAACAAGGTTTGTCAGTTTGTGGCAACACCACTTCAAACTCTGGGTGGCTGTAAAGCAGATTCTTTGGTATTTAAAAGACACTTTATCTATGGTCTTCATGATTGTTCTGCTACTCCGCATAAATCCCTTACTATTCAAGCCTTTCATAATGCAGATTGGGTTGCACATCCAGATGATTGCAGATCCACTTGCAACTACTCGCACCCCAAATGTCATGGCCTCCTTTTGTTCACGTACTCCACATCGCACCGCACTTGGTTTATGTACTCCACAACATATCCCAAGTTGCCGCCGCCACTTGCGAGCTGTGAAGGCATCCGTTCAGCTTCAAAGGTTTTCCTTCACCCATTAATGTGCTTGGTTATTTAGCTGCACTGCTGTCCCACTACAACACTGCTGCTATCCCTCTACAATATAGCCATTGTCCTGCCACAGCTGTATAACAACGAAGTCCGTTTTTCCCTTTGAATTTGCTCTTTGTTCAGCACCAACCGTCCTCTCCAAATTATTTGTTTCTTCTTCTTTTCAACCCCTTTAACACTTCATCACCTATTTTTAGTTTTGAACTTGGTGGTATTTTTATTTGATTGTATTTTATTTAAATTTCTAGACTTGCAATTTTCATTAATTATATGACTATTTTTCATTATTTTTGATTTACAATTATATTTCTGCATTTTTAATTATTTATGTGCATATACTGTACTTTTGTTTGCGGTGTTTCCGCCATAACCCATTGTGGCTTCTAATATATTTTCATGAAGCATTCTTGGGGTTGCTGATATTTTTTTGTTATTTGATATTCCTGATAATTATTGTGAAAATAATTATGGAAGAGGGAATTACTAGATCCAAATAACAAGACAAAGAAGGGCAATGTTGCATCTTGCACTAAGATTCCAACAAATGTCAAAGAAGACCTTTGGAAGTTATTTAGTGAAAAAGAAGTCACCTCTATAAATCCTATGAATAAAGAGGCTGATGGTGATAATAAGAGTGAACATGAATTTGAAATTTCTATAGCTAGTAATGTTAAGGGGAGAAGGAGTGGTGGTATAAAAGGGTGATTGGTATGTTTACTAGAAATCCAGTTGTTGCAACACAAAAGAGAAACTAAGACAAAAGCTGATATGAATAATGAGGCATGTAACCTTCTTTTTGCTCCCAAACTTGCTTGTCATTTAACCTTGTTAGACTGAAGACATTTCAGGATATGATTAATGTCATTGTTAGATCTTTTTGCTCCATTCATTTGAAGTGGATTCTATAGTGATGACTTTGCCAAAGAATCTAGGAGGACCATAACTCCTGGTGAAACACTCAAACACTTTCATAGAAGTTATTGTAAGTGTTCTAAATTGCTTTAAGACATAGTGTTTAATTTTGAAGTTGCTTTTGATTTTATAGCTCAATGGTGGGAAAATTATGGTCAAGCAGTTTCAAACTTGCAAAAGCTAGCAATCAAGATTTTAATCTTGACATTTAGCTTATTGGGATGTGAGTGCCATTGGAGTGTATTTGTGCAAGTAATAGTTATTCTTCATCACTCATTTCTGTATTAACAATTTTTTGTAGAAAGCAGGGAGAAATTTATTAGCATTTTACTTATTCAAAAAGGAGAAATAGGAGTGACAATAAACAATTGCATGATTGGTTTACATCACGAATAAATGAAATAACTTGCTCAAAGATGCAACATTTGAGATGACATTGATCCTATTGTATAACTTTGATTTATGAGTGGTTAGTGAGACAAGTGGATGATGCTAATGATAATGAAGGTGAGAGGAATGATTTGGTTTTTGATGAAGATCCTACTCTTAATTGGGCAATTGTTTATGAAGTTTCACGAGTTGGAGAGCCAGTAGTTTATACAAGGAGAAAAACAAGCAATAAAAGAAAGCAACCATAAAGTGGTGCTCTTGCTTTTGGATCTTCCCATGCTTCCAACAAATATCCAGGTGCAACTTCAGCAACTTCAGCTCCAACACGAATTATCTTGATGACTCTGATTCTGAGTTTAAAGAATTTGAAGAATTACTAACTTTCACAAGACTTGCTGTGAAGAGGAAGAGAAGGGATACGCCCCATTTGATAACATTGAAGATAATTAGATTGGGAATGAAGAAAAGCCAAATGATTATAAGTTTAGAACATTTGTCTTATGGTTTGCTGTTATCTTCAGTCTTGAACTGGAACTTCGCGGTTTTTTATTTGGTTTTATTAGTTTTATTGTTATTTGAATTTCTGAACTTGCCAATATTATTAATTATATCGTTTTATTTCATTATTTTTTAATTACAATTATATTTCTGCATTTTTTTGTTATTTATATGTATGTATTGTATTTCTTTTTCTACTATACTTCCACCATAACCCGTTCTGACTTCAGAAATATTTTCTTGAAGAATTTTTGGAGTTGTCCATATTTTCTGTTATCTTGATATTAATGACAGTGGTCGCTAGGGAGGAAGAGTAAAGGGTATTCTGTTTCTGTAGGTACTTTTGAGGAGACTGAGGTTATCTCTCTTTGCAATGGCCTAGTCCTGCGATGATATCCATTGCTGTTGATAAATTCTTTTCTAGTTCAATTTTGTTACTTATCCGTGTCTCTACTGCATAACTCAGCAGATCTTTTGACATCGTTTTTAGTAATACTTGGTGGCTTTCTATCCGTTGTGTTTCTTTTCATCGGTGATGTTCTAACAACGTAGCTGTCTTGGCACTAATTATCTGTATAAACATGTTAAACCAAATATAACTGAATCAAAACTGATGGAATTTGTACATTCAATTTTCTAAGTGATTGATGACTTGTTTCTTTTTACTTTCTCAACTCAAGAAGCAGAAAGTTGTGAATTTCCCGTTCTCCAAGCTTCATATCTGCCATAGAATTCTTGATTATTCATTCATATTTGTATTTATGCTGATGTAATATAACCGTCATTATATATATTTTACATCCAGAAGGAGCAATTGGAAGAAGTGCTGTTTCTCCTCTAGTCGGAGGTTATCATAACAAATGCCTACAAGTGTACCATTGAGAGGCTACCGGCACAAAATGGGCCGATTGCGACCGACAGAAAACCTGCAGAATAATAGGTACTGTCGCATTTGTTCGTAATGCTGAAGGATTCAAACTGCAAATTTAGGTGGGTGTGCTTGTAAATGTTAAACGACGAGTGTGGTTTTAGCCAGCATATTTGCTAATGATTTTTTTATTGGTGAATAAATAAATAATTTGAATGTACTAAAATGTAGCTTTATTTTTACCATGTATTTGATAATTTACAATAGTTTAGTTGCAGCCACTAGGAATTTTTTCACCAAGGGCAATATGGCAGCCGGGGGTTATTTTCTGGTAATTATTGATAAATGTTTACTTGCTCTGAAAATATCGGAATGTTGAGATGATATGTCAGTGTTTTTTCTCCGTTTGACTGAGGTTTGCAAGTGTTAAATTGAGAAATTATATTTGGAGAACAGGCTTTACAAGCTGACTGAGAAATTGTGCGTTTTGGCCTGCTACAAGAAGGTAAGCTATGTACTATGATTATTGACTTGTTGGTGTTGATCTCAAGTTAGATTTAGAGTTTCATTTCACAATCTGCTAGTAAATAATTTTGTTAAATGTATGTCGATTTTATCAAAATTAAGATCCAAATCTGATGGAGGAATAATGCTATCAGAATTTATGGTATTATATGTAAGTTTTCTCTTTAAGTTACATCTGTTATAGATTGACACTAGCTTTGTGTTACTTGTATTATTTCACTCCATTAATTTTTCTGAAGTAAAAGTTACCATTCTAACTTTTCGGGTATTGATTAGTTTTTCTGTGAATTCAAGATTGCAGGATTATGGCTGATATTTTGGTAGTTTCGTGATAAGAGTTGAGTTATCATGACAAGCTTGAAATGATTCCTTTAAAGCGACTTTCGAAATAGTTCAAAGCTTTTGTAGAGGGAGCTAGGTCCAACTTTATATATATATATATATATATATATATATATATATATATATATATATATATATATATATA
>Ga0214542_1005818_pt1 | contig 23121 bp, 13 predicted proteins | sample CNSS1metaG_FD_160096 | JGI IMG/M metagenome (GOLD analysis project Ga0214542, IMG submission 160096) | Root nodule microbial communities from cowpea collected in UCLA plant growth center, Los Angeles, California, USA - CNSS1 | ecosystem: Host-associated > Plants > Roots > Nodule | place: USA...
TCATATTCCTGTCGTTCTCCAGTTCCATCGCCTCTTACAACCTTCAATTCATCTTCTCTGTACTTCACAAGTGGGGCTGGTGTGTCGCCAGGAAGATACGTCTGCATTATTGTATGATCAATAACTTTAGTTTTTTTTTATCTATGTGGTGTCTTAAAGATGAACAACAAGAAAGAATTAAATGAAGTAGCTTACGTTGTTGGCAAAGAAAATGCGAGGTGTTTTGTATTTATTATTATTGTAAACCCAGGAGTTGCATACGAAGTGAATGGTTCCCTGGTTAGGAATGTCTTCAAGAGTGAAAGATTTGAGGTAGAACTCATTCGTCATGAAGTTCTTAATGTAAAATGCTCCAGGAATTCCGAAGTCACTGTCCCATTCAATGTTAACATCGTATGCTTCTTCACTCGCTCCCAAGGTTGGCAGAGATATCTGCCCCCTTAACTTTGTAGCTGTTCCAACTTTTCCTTTCCCTTGTCCTATCAAATTTCACACAAAATTTAACATTTTCAAATTCATTCCCACACCGATCTCACAACAAAAATTACAAAACCAAATTAATATTCTTATTCAATTTATTCATCACTAGAAAATATACTTATACTTTATTGTACGTGGCATGTATCAATATCCTTAGGCCAACAAAAGTATTCGATCGTTTTCATGACATAATAGACATAATAAAAAGTATTACTTATTTTTGTTTGAAAAAGCATTTACCTAATCAGAGATAAATTATTACGCATTTAAAAATATAACATGTATTATATTGATATATATCGTGAGATTCGCCAACACAAGTTAAGAAATCATTTTCATGACATAATACATCACTAAAATAAGTTTGGTTACTATTACAAGAAGGCATTTTTTCAATGAAGAGAAATTATTATATTATAAACATACATTATTGATGTACGGTGTGAGAAAGTAAGTGAATATACATTCAAAAATATGAAATAGCTTCAGATTCAGCAGTGAAGGTAATAAATTACGCTTAAACATGGATGAAATTAAAATGAATTTATTGAAAGCAGTGTTACCATCAGCCTTGGTGGAACTGATGAGCTGAATGGAGATGGAGGTGGCGAAAGCTGTAGCAGCGTCGAGTAAACTTCCGGCGAAATCGAAGATGTTATCAACGAAGCTTGAAGGGTCAAGAATGGTGTTGATGTCCAACACATTCTTTCGCATAAGGACCACTGTACCCTTAATCGTTTGCTTATCGTTTCCGAAAAATCCTCTTACCAACGACATCTTTCAACTTTTCTTTTTTCAACCAAACACTCTTCTTCTGATTAATATGAACAACACAACCAAACACTCCTTCCTATTTATACACATCCACCTCCAACTCTCTGACGTACCGAAACATGTGTTTCATTTTTTATTCTTTTCCCCATTTAAATCACGATTAAGTCCTGTGGCCGGCGTAACCACTAGCATAAACCAGTTTATAACCTTATTAATTATATATTCTTTATCTTTTCCCAACTGCAATCTATTAATCTTAATATTATACTAATTAATCTAAGTTTGCAAAATATAGTACTCCCTAGTTGAGAATGCTTTTGTTGGAGGAGTAGCGTATCAATATGGTTGAAGGGACTCATTCTTGAAGGAAAGATGGTTAAGAATCTAAGTATGAGCACATTGATATTAAAAATGAAAAAGTAGAACATTATATAATAATAAAGACCCATAAATTTATTGACTTAAAATTTTGGATTAAGAATGATATTAATATTTTATGTGATTCAATTCATGCTCATTAATATTAAATCTTTCATGTGATCTTCTAAAAATAATTCTAGAAATGATATCAAAAGTACCATCATTGGAAATCATTTCTATACCCTCTATTACACAAGTTGCTCTTTGGGATTTTAACCACATTTAAAAAAAAAAAATCCCATCTAATGGAAAAATATTTTGATATCAATTGGATCTTCTAAATTGTTTTACTCAAAATCGATAATGATCAATAATTATATTATTAACTTATGCACAAATTTTAATAATGATTAATGCTGTCAATTATTGATCGGCTATAAACTGGATAAGGTGAATTAGTAATAGTTTATGTTCTTTTATAATTTTGTATTGAGCACGTGTTTTATTATCTTATTACATGTAGTATTTTGGTCATCTACGTATGACTATTAAAGTATTTTGGTAAATTTTTACTGACTCTATTTTAATATTATTTTATATTATTCTAATCTATCCTTTAAAAGGAGTGATAAGTATATTTTCACTCATGTTTAAAACATTTAGTATTAGTTTTCTTAAATTATTATTTTAACTAAATTTTATTTAATCAAATTTTAAAGTATGGATAAATGACAGACATTCTAGACAGGTGACTTTGTCTAAATAAACGAGTCTAATTAAATCATTTAGTCAGTTGAATTTTACTATACAATTTAATGATCTATGAACTGAGTTTTGATATATATACTTCCTCAACATGAATTTGGGCATGATCGGACAAATTTTGTAATAACATTTTATATAGGAGAAAAAAATTAAATGATTTTTTCATAAAATAAAACTAACTTATGTATAAATTAAAATTAAAAAATAAAGTAAATATACAAAAATAACATTTATTAACTAGCTTATGTATAAATTAATTTTAATTTATAAAAAAATTCTTATCATTTTTTAAAATGTTTAGGAAAAATCTGTTTACTATGGTCGACGGTGACAAATACATCTTTTCCATCCATTTCTACACGTAAATCCATTCATTTGCAAAATATAAACGAAATAAGATTAACTTCATCTATTTAATTTGATGGATGGCTAAAAATCGTAATTAAAATAAAATTCATTTGATATAATTTCTCACCGCCAATTCATTAATATTAAGAAATGGTATATACATAATCTCCTTTTACCTTATATTCCCTTTAATTATTATATTAGCATTAGTTGAATCAGAAAATAAAAATAAAAATCCAAATTGATTAAAGATGCAATCTATAAATAAATAGTATATACAATATCTAAAGTACGGATATGAATAATATTATTTATTTAAAATTAATTTTTTTTTGTGAATTAATTTTTGGGTTAAATATGTTTTTGGTACCTCAAGTTTTAGTGAAATTTAGAATTAGTCCATCTTCGAAACTTTATATCAATTTAGTCTTTCATATTTAGAAATGTGTGGATTTAGTCTTTCTTACCAATTTTTGTTAAGTTTATTTGATATTTTAAACACATTTTATGATAATATTTGAATTATTTATAACATTTGACACATTTTCGCTTCAATATTAACTCAAATATTATCATAAAATGTGTTTAAAATATCAAATAAACTTAACAAAAATTGGTAAGAAGGACTAAATTCACACATTTCTAAAGATGAAAGACTAAATTGGTATAAAGTTTCGAAGAGGGACTAATTCCAAAATTCACTGAAACTTGAGGAACCAAAAACATATTTAACCCTTATTGTTTTATAAAGAAACAATAATCATAATATCATATTATATATATATATATATATAAACACTAATATTTTGTAATCATTAATATATTATAAAAACATATATATATTGTACATTATTATAAGAGTTTTACGATGAATATAAGATAATCTATATATTTAATATTTTCTGAAGATATTAATATAAGTTATTTATGATTCGACATTCTCGCAAACAATTTTTATGGAACATGTTATTCTCCTATTCGTGTAACATGTCCAAATAAAAAAATTAATACAAAATGAATGAAGTTAAATTTTAAATATCAATTTTAATAAACTTATCATAAAATACAAGATTTAGTATTGACATACAACTATAAGACTCGTTATCCTTTTATCATAAACATAGATCCTTAGTCTTAGGTTTGTGTTATGAATATTCCAATACATAATGCTATTAAGAATATTCATCTACTTGGTGAATATTTTCTTACATCTCACCTTCGTTTATATATTTTATCTCATATTGTACCAAATTGTGATTTTTTGAACAAAAACATGTATAAAGTTATACATTAATTTGATCTCAACTCGTTGTAACCGATCTAAGTCTTTTTTTCAATTAATATATTTTTGGATATTTTCAAGAATTACATAATGTAATGACTATTAAAATTTTTCTTATCTTCCTTAACTAATAATCTATGTACCATCAAAATATATACAAAAAGTATAAAAATAATAATATAAGCAACTTCCTTTTATTGAAGTTTATTGCATAAAAAAGCATTAACTTTTTATTTATTTATTTAATATGTATTTATTCAATTTATAAAAAATTTATTTTTAAAATAACAAAATAATAAAATAAGAATCTAAATAAGAAGTTTAAATAAATAACTATGACTCAAAATATTACATACAAATAAAGAAAAGAAATATAAATTAATTACATAAATTTTATATCTAACTAGAGATAAATAAAATAAAATAATAATAAATTTAATAAAAAAATATAAATATGTAACTATAAATAAATTAAATAATTTAATTTTAAACTAATAAAAGAAATAGTATAGAAATAGAAATAAATTAAATAACATAATTATAAATAAATAAACAATATCATCACTATCGGTATGTATAAATAAATTCATTCAAATAAATAAAATGGATAAGTGCCCAACTAAATATTAATTTAATGATACAAGTATAAAAAAATAAAGAAGATCAATTAAATAATATAAATATAAATAAAATAAACATAACATATATATAAATGAAGATAAATTAAATAAAATAATACAAACATAAATAAATAAAAACAATAATAATTGAAAATCAATGAAAATAAATAAAATAATATATAACTCAAAATAAATAAAAATTTAGTAAAACATAGATAAATTTTTAAAGATTAATATAAAAAAAAACATATTTCACCCCACACTATTCTTACACTTCCATTTAGTTTATTTTTTATTTTATTAATTTATAAGTCAAGTTTTAATTTATTCTTAAATTTTTTTCATGGTATTACCATCATAAAATGAAGAGATAATCTTTAACTCTACTTCTTAGAAATAAATTAAATAATTTAATTATAAATTAATAAACTAAATATAAAACTAGAAATAAATTAAATAACATAATTATAAATAAATAAATAGTATCGGTATGTATAAATAAATTCATTCAAATAAATAAAATGGATAACTACTTAACTAAACATTAATTTAATGACACAAATATAAACAAATAAAGAAGATCAATTAAATAATATAAATATAAATAAATAAAAAATGTGCATAATGGAAAATAAATTAAATAAAAATAAAAATAATAAAATAATACAAGTACAAATAAATAGAAATGATAATAATTAAAAATCAATAGAAGAAAATAAAATGATATATAACTTAAATAAATAAAAATTTAATAAAACATAGATACATTTATTAAGATTAACATAAAAAAATATTTAATTTTACCTCAGATTATTCTTTAATCTTCTTTTAGTTTCTCTTTTGTTATGATCATCGCTTACCATTAGGCCAAAAACTCTAGCTATTAGTCCGAATCTAACTCTTCTTACTTAAGAATGTATATAACAATCCAAGCACCCGTCACGATTCGATAATAACTCACTTAACCTCTACCATAGGATAATTAATATCACCTGTGATATTTTTTATTTCATCAATTTATAAGTCAAGTTTTCATTTATTCTTAATTTTTTTTCACGACATGTTTCATGAAATGAAAAGATATTTATGAACTCTACTTCTTATTTATTTCCTCTTTTGTTATTCTTAGAAGATTCTTTCAAATAATAATTTTTTAATATATATATATATATATATATTATAATTATTGTTATTTTTAATTAATTAACACTACAATAGATTTGTTTCTAATATGAAAATCTCAATAGTAATATTAACGTGTCATTCTATTAAAATTCTATAACTTTTTAAACTACCACTTTATTGTTATTTACATGTTATATACAAAATTTAATAGTTTGTGTGTGTGGATAGAATTAAAGAAATCACAATTATAAGATAAAAGAGCTATTTTATCTATATTAAATGTTAAATGATTTTATTTGAAGGTGAAAAAAAAAATTGCAATCATGTGATGATGTATGTCTAGTTAAAATTGCGTAACTTTATATTTCAATACAAAAAAAAAAAACTCTTCATTTTTTTATGCAAAAGTTAGAAAGAAGAATGTTATGCCTTCCCAATCATAACCATTATGGCAACATATTCATCCCTTCTTTCAATTCTGTGTAAAGAAGAGTGTCCTCTTTTCTATACTCACTCGACAACTTTATAAATTAATATTTTTACTAAAAAAAGTGATGGTATTTTGATAACATTCAATATACATTCTTTATAATAAGATATTATATTATACTAAAGTAAAATATTAATTCGTAGGGTTATTATAGAGTGAATGTAAAAAATATATTTTTGATAAACAACATGAAAGGAGTGAACAAAGACTTTGTAAAAAGTATAAAAAGGATAAGTGAAAAAAAAAAAACTTCACATATTAACATCTACTCCGTAATACAAAAATTAAGAATCTAGTTATTAACCTTCCGATTAAGATATGCATTTTGTAATGCAAGTAGATTTAAGCACGGTACCTGATTCTATTTTAGGCTTAAATATGATTTTCTTTTTTTAACTTTTTATGAATCTCGAAATCGGTTTATTTTAAAATTTTGGATCAATTTATTCTTTAATTTTTTGAAATGTGTACGAAATTAAAGTAAATATGTGTCAAACAGTATAAATAACTCAAATACAATATTGAAATGCGTACAAAACATCAAATAAACCTACCAAAATTTAATTAAAATGACTAAATTCACGTAATTCAAAAGATGAAAGACTAAATTGGTTCAAAATTTTAAAATGAACTAATTTCAAAATTCGTTTTAAATAAGATAACAAAATTAAGATATTTAACCCTTTATTTTATTATATTCTCACAATCATACAAAGTACAAACACAAATTCTTCATTAATAACAAACACACGAGAACTTTCAAGCAGTGGAGATACATAACTTAGCCATACACAAGTGACGAAGAAATCAAATTTCTTCTATTTGGCATTTATTGAAAACAAACGCAATCCTGCAGAAACCATAGAGCCTCAGATGGAGATACTGTTGGGAATTCCTCTGAAAGTTAAGCCTTCCTCACTTGAAGGATAGAGCAGAGTATAAGGCATTTTAGCGGGTCCAGTGCGGTTTCTCAGAGACTCATTGTTGTTCTTCTGTACAAGCTTTTGTTCAATCTCTGCAAGTTTCTTCCCAAACCTCTTAAAGGCCTCCAATGGCCCAGCATCAGAAGTCCAATAGTCACCACCATCTCTCTCTCCCAGGTAGAACTCATCAGATGTGTGCCTTGACAAGATTTCTATGATTGTAAGGTCAATCAGGGTCTCTTTCTTTCCAGTAATAGTTCTCAAAAACTCCTTCTCAGGGTTCTTACCCAATGCAACATACTCAGCAGACCCTTTTTCAGGCATGAATCTTCTGCTAATAGTTGGTCGGTTAAGGATTAAACCACCATATGGATATTGTCCGAAGTTAACAGCTGCATGAAGAGCTGAAGCTATCCATATCAGGGTAGTAGAGACTTCAACCAAATCTTCACGAGTATGCATCTTTGGCCACCATGCCTTATCTTTCAAATCACCATGACCCACCTGAACAAGTTCTTTCCACCAAGCTTGGAGTTCAGGGTCCTTTTGAAGTGCCTCATCTGATTTGTAGTAGAATGCAACATACTCTTCCACCCATGACTTTATGGCATCCCATATCTCCAACCCATCAGAAGCATAAGGATAATCCTCAATCAAAAGCTTAACACCGTGGGGAGCAGATGAATCCTTAACTGCAACTCCTCTGCACAGAGTTATATGAATTTAGATTGTCGAATTTTGAAGTAATACATGTTTTACTAAATTACTTACCTCTTGAGTAGATCATTAGGTAATGCTTGATCGTGGAGAGACCAATCCTTATATATCACAGCAGATAGTTCCAAAGCGTATCTACCCCATAAGAACGTTTTCTCTATAATACCATCTGCATTGACCAAGGCCTTGCGGGCAAGTGAATTGATGTTCATGGTGTCACGGTAGTGAGGAAACAAGAGTTTGTAAACAGGGTGAACCACACTCAGTTGCCTGTTTGTTGCTATGACGAATGGTTCAACAACTGCATGAGTGTTTAGCCTGCCATTCAAGTTATAAAGCATTAATCATTCATACGTAGATGCATTGACAAGTTTAATTGCATGAATCTCATTGCGAGAGTTAACAATATCATACCAGTGGCTAACAAGTTGATGGTAGCACGAGTCATTCACAACGACATAAGCCTTTGCCAGTAGCCAAATGTAAGCTTCAACACCCTCGTACACAGGAACATAGACTTCACTAACAGGACCATGGTTGTCGCCTTGAGGATGCGGCTTACTCAACTCAATGGCTAATGGTGTCAAAGTTCCATCGCTTTTCAAGAAAAATATGGTTCTTGTGGCATAAGTCTTTGTGGTGGTTTGATTTATTCTCCTCAAATATGGAATGAGATAGTCATGGTGATCCAAAATGAACAACTTCTTGCCATGAATAGCCTGTTTAATTTGATTGTTGGTCAATCGAATGACATTAGAGGAAAAAAAAAAATGAAAGAACAAGAGTAGTTATGAAATGATTGCAAGAACATAGCAGTGACATCATTTTAATTTGAAACTTGATGCTCGTATCATTACCTGCTCAACAGTGAGCCCACCTAACTTAGGCTCCAAATGTTCTTTTGTTATTATGGAAGTATGATCACCATAGGCTTGAGTATCTAGCTTGCTTTGTGGTGGAAACTCCTGGGACAATTTAACATGTGGTGGATGAGGTCAACAATCTTAATTTGAAAAGCAAACTTTTTAGCTGCATGTAGTTTGTTACCAATCAACTTTGAAATTAAGCTTACCTCAAGAATCTTAATCACGTTAGGATTAACACCAGCAATGGTTTCCCTTGCAAATTCCTCATCGGTCATCCATGCAGACTTATCCACTATATGCCAAATAAGAGCAATTCAAGTGACTGAATGTTGAATAAAAAATAGGAATACACTGATGAAACTTTTGTGCATAATGAAAGTATGTAGCATACCTTGCATGACTTTAGGTGGTGGATACTTAAGAAACTGTTCACCATCCGTTCGAAGAATTTCCTTAATGACAGGTAGAGGAGAGATCTTGCTAAGAAAGTTTGTGGGCAATGTAATTCCACCTTCATAAAGCTTGCGCACTTCAGCGAAATTATCAAACTCAAGGCTCAAAACATTTCCATCAAAGGCATCAGTCAATACAGGCAACACATCTTGGGCTACAGATTTCAATCCATAAGTCAGAAAATCGGATGACTTCAAGTGACCAAACGCTTCATCTCTTGGAAGGTAAACAAAGTCGCTGGTTTTCTCACTGTTAGGATCTGTTAAGACAAACACATATTACATATGTTAACATCCTAGGAGAGTGACAAACAAAAACATGAAGAATATATGCATTACAACAACAACAAAAAAAAAAATGAATAAAGTGGGTAACCTTTTCTAGTTTTGCCTCTTCCAGTTCTTCCTCTACGAGGGTAAGGTAAGGTAGAACCTCCAAGAACAGGGCGAGCGTAGGCTTCACCTTTATCTGGGTTGCCCAAGTCATTGTAGACATCATAGTCATAAATCCTGTCCCATTCCTGTCGTTCTCCAGTTCCATCCCCTCTTACATTCTTCAATTCTTCTTCTCTGTACTTCACAAGTGGTGCTGGTGTCTCACCAGGAAGATATGTCTGCATTGTTATAAAATTAATGACTTAGTTTTTTTAGTCCATGCCGTGTTTTAACGATGAAGAACAAGAAACAGTCATATGAAGTAGCTTACGTTGTTGGCAAAGAAAATGCGATCAGTTTTGTAGACTTTGGAATTGTAAACCCACGAGTTACATACAAAGTGAATGGTTCCATGATTGGGAATGTCCTCGAGTGTTAAGGACTTGAGATAAAACTCAACTTGCATGAAGTTTTTAATGTAAAATGCACCAGGAATTCCAAAATCACTGTCCCATTCAAAATGAACATCATATGCATCTTCTCCGGCTCCCAAGGTTGGCAATGATACTTGTCCTCTCAAATTTGTAGACTTTCCAACCTTTCCATTCCCATGTCCTATCATGTCACATACACACAAAATTTAATCTACTTTGTGTATCCTTCACTAATCATTGTTAAGACATAAAATAATAGTAAAACAGATTTAAACTCTTTAAAACAAAGCAATTGCCTAATTCAAAGAAGTGATTATTACCATCAGCTTTAGTTGCACTAATGAGCTGAATGGAGATGTGAGAAGCAAAAGCAGTGACAGTATCAACCACACCACCGATGATGTTGATTCCTGTTCCGACGACACCCTTAACGCTTGTGAGGCTGTTGATATCCAACACATTCTTTCGCATAATCACCAAACTTCCCTTTATCTTGTGACCCTTGTTGCCTCCCAGGATTCCCAACATTTTCTTTGATTCTTACTTTCAACAAACACTACTCTTCTTCCTCTTCTTCTTCTCGGTGTGGACAACAGCAACCACCATGCTCCTATTTATAGACAACAACCTCAGCTATGAAATCTAACCAAGTAACAGGTTTTTCTTTACTGATCACCAAGTACAGTACCCGTATGTTTTCAAGTGATTATTTTAATACTTCACATTATTAAATAGTTTTTATATTCTTCATGTTATATATTTTATTTTACTTTTTGACCACAACCCTTTGACACTGCATTTAATATATGCTTCGTCTTCCTGTGTTTGTCTTTACACTGTTACAGGAACCGAACTCCGTTCGCTTCATCTGAGGATATCAATCGGCAAATAGGATATCGGTGGTAGTAGTTATTTTTTATTTTATATATCTACTCAATAAATATTCATTTTTAATTCATATTTATATCTATGTGGCATTTGTTACGGGGATACTCATATTTAATATTACGGTATTTTCAGATATTAAAAAAAATTAAAATATTTATATTATCATATTTTAACCATAAATTTAAATAAAATATAATATATAACATTCACAAAATTTAAATAAAAATTAAATAATCATTTAAATAATATTAAATAACACTTTACAAAAGAAATAATAATTATATTCTTAAATTAATCGATAAATATTTAAAATTAATATATTAATATTTTATTATTTTTTAATTTAAATTAGAATATAATTAATAAAGTACTTACATATACTTACATATACGATATTTCTATGATATTCAAACCTACCTTATTTATATGCAAATATAAAAAATATTAATATTCATTATCCACAAATATTATTTTTTTATCCATTATAAATTTTATACACAAATATCCGATTACGAATTTTTGGTTGATATATGTTGTTTCATCGGACATTAACTATTTTTTTAACTATTTTTTTAGTTCCTATTTTCTGAAAAATCTAGTCACATAAATAAAGGGAGTTTATATCGTATAATTGTAATTAGAATTTTTGAATAAAAATTAAAATATTTTTATTTTCTAATTTAAAAAAAGGTATGAAGTATTTTTATTACACAATAATGACATAATAAAACTTATATTTTTCTAATTATATTTATTTATAATATTTTTAATAACTTTAATATAATTTTTGTAATATCCTCTCTACTATATTAGTTAACTATAATAATACTATGCGAAAAGACCATCCATTAAAGAAAAAACTCTCTTTTCAAAATAACATTTTAATTATTAGTCAAATAATACACACATCTTAAATGCAGCAGAAAAACGTGCGTCTTTTAAAAAAGTATTCAAAGCAAATGGTTTCTTCTTATTACATACATTTACAACGAAAAATATCAAATGTAAACATAAATTGAAAATAGGATGTGGGAGGTTGATTATAAATTTCTATTCATATATTTTGAAATTTTTTTTTATCATATTTTCATTTATGTTAAAAAATGCATATATTATTTTTTTATTTTATTTTTTCTAAATATATATTAAATATATTTTTTAAATATTATTAAGTATTTAACATCAACACTATATATTTCATTTTTACTAGATCAAATATTAAGAAATAAATATATAACAATATATAAAGAGGATTCTTCTTTTCATGTCCATTTTTTATTTTTCAATTTTACGCTTAATTATTATTTTAAAAATTATTTATTTTATAATTATTTTTTTAACCATTTTTTTAAATTTTTTTATTTTGAACATTATTCTAAAAACTTTTCTTTAACAGTTATTTTATTTAACAACTATTTTAAAATTTATTATATATGTTCTAAAAATAAATATTATTGATCTTATAAAAATTAAAAAATACGGATACATATGTGTGTTCGCTAGTTATAATAATAAAAATATTAAATAATAATTGAATAAAAAAATAAATATAAAAAATAATAATATTGATTATACGTGTTGTTTTAAATGTTTTTAATAAATTAAATAATATTTTAATAATTAATGTTAGGATAAAATCAAATCGAACACATATGGATGTCAACAAAAATCAAATAAACGATTTTTTTTATGTGACAAACTAAATCAAATTATAATCAAATCGATTGAAGGATTTAATTTGGATCATCAAATTTTAATACGAATATTACTATTTTAATACAAAATATTTTTATTTTGATAATGCGAGGAAATATTTCTATTTTATTACAAAGTTTTTATTCTAAAAAAATGCTACTTTTATTGACATTTTATAGTAAGAATGAATTATTAAATCTTTTTCAGTTGCATTTTATCATTTATTGTTGAGTGAGAAGACAATAAAAGTATAAAGACAGAAAACATACTTGATATGAAAGAAATTTGTATACATTTAATTGTAAATTGAATTTTAGAATTCTCAGAAGAAGTTCTTAAGAATTAAAATAATTTTATATGATAAATTATTTTTTAATTTTTATGTAAAAATATATATATATATATATATATATATATATATTTAAAAATTGGTATTTAAAATTTATTTTCAGTAAAAAATTATTTTATATGTACCAGTAAAATGTAATCATGTGTCGTTTAATTTTTTTTATAATAATAAAAAATAATAAAATTACTCTTACTACAATTATATATATATATATATATTATAACTTTGTAGTAAATAATTTTTATTTATTTTATAATTAAGTTTTTATTATAGATAATTATTTTAGATTAAAAATAATTAAATTTAAAAAAACAGTTAAATAAAAAATAGTTAAGTTAAAAAACTTATTTCAAAATTAAATTTAATGAAATAATTATTTTAATTAAAAAATATTATTTAAATATAAAGGTTATATATATATATATATATATATACACTTTTATATATTAGTATATGAATTAAAAGGTAAAAAACCTTTATTAAATAAACACTTTCTATCTACGGTGTTTCACTAAAACAACAAAAAAGCAGCATCTCACAACAGTCGTATATTTGCTTTCTTCTATATAATACCATTAATATTTTAATTATTTAACTTCATTTTATTTATTTTATCATATTACGTTTTAATATCTTATTTTGATACTTTATTTTAAAAATTTATTCTTTTTTTATAAAGCATACATATTTTTAATGCCAATAAATTAACACATTGGTTAAAAAACTCAAACATTAATAAAAACCAGATTAACATAATATAAAAAGTTAAAAACAAAACACAATATAGAATTTTATTATCACATATATATATTAACACCAATTTCTTATTCTTTATTTTGAAAAAGAAATTGAAGTTAAAATTTTATATATATATATATATATATATATATATATATATATATATATATATATATATATATAATATGATAAAGAAGTCAAATACATTTTAATATCATTTATAATGTTAATAAACAGATTTGTCTTGATATACACAATCTTCTTTCAATTTTATTTCTTTAGTAACTATTATTTTAATTTAAAAAAAAAAACTTCAAAAATATTTTTTTATTTTTATCTTTTTAATGATTATTTTTTTAAATTCAAATAATTACTCATAATAAAACAATCATTTATAAAATAAAAAAAATATTTATTTTTATAGTTACATTTTTATGAAAAGTATTTGATAATTTAATAAAATTTGTATTATAATAAAAAAGTATATATATATATATATATATATATATATATTCACTAGTATATAATAAATATAATATAAATTAATACTAGATGAGTAAAAATAAAATGTTTTAGAAAATATGAATCCGTGCCTTTTGAAAGGTAAAAGTAAATGAATGTCGACAAAGTTAAGAATTATGGATGTGAATGCATCCGTAAAGCAAATTCGGCATGCTTTATTTGAATACATATTAGATTTAAAGTTGCGATTTCAATATTCTAGAAGAAAAGAAAAAAAAATATATATATATATATATATATATGAACTTGATGTTAATAATAAAAAGAAATAAATCTATTCAACAATTTCATAAAATAGTATTTTAATTATTATTTTTTATTTAAATATGTTATCATAATGACCTGTGAAATAAATATTTTTGTTTAAAAAAGTGTAAAGTATATTTTTTATTTATATAATAACTTCTCATCCACAATTTGTCACACCTCTGTCCTACCGATAATTATTATGAAAAAATCTTTTTAAAATTTAACCGTACTTTCCATCTTATGACTTAATTGATCACTCTTAACATATTATATTTTTATCTTCAACAAAATTAAAAAAAATACAATATTCTTTGTTTCATATTTAAATATAAACGAAATTGCATTGTTTTAAGAGATGTCAATATAGTATCCCTCCCTTCCTACGTAAAAAATACAATAAATACGTTAATTAGTGTATTTTATTACTTCTTAGTCTCTTATGTATACATATAATCCTTATTAAATAATAAAAGTGTAGTGTATGTGACACAAGAATTATAGAAAATATTTGTTGATACGGACGAAGTTTATATAACTAAATAATAGAATAACGGTGAATAAATAAATAAATAAAAATTAAGCATGGAGCACGAGGGTGAATATAATAATAATATAATATGTTTGGTGGTAACAATATAATAAAATATAGACACGAATGTCACGAGTTTTGACAAGCAATATGATAATAAGAACATCACGTGATGGGTCCATAGTTGTCTTTTTGCAATGGTCTCCCATTGACAGCGTAACACGTGTTAGGTTTATTATTGTACTTTATCCCTAATTTCTCAATAGGTACCTTCTACTTTGTCGTTGCACGCACCTTCACTGTCATGTTTCTTCTTCACCAATCACAATTTTCAAACTAACTCACTTCATAATATTTTATTCGCCATGTCTACGCAACAATGTGTTGGACTCATCCATTATTAAAGAATCTGAATCATTTATGTATGGATATGTAGCTTAACATCACCATTAACAATAACAAAAAATATATTATTTTAGTATTCAATTTATTTGAATTCATTAATCTTTTGAATATAAAAGTTCTTATAATAAAAAATTATATTTTATTTCTTAAAGTAAAACATGGGTGAACGATTGAAGACATCGATATACTTTTTTTTACACTTTTAATATATATTATTGGTTTACTTTCAGATTAAATATGTTTTTAGTTTTTTAATTTTTACTAAAAATTAGAATTTTTTTTTAATTTTAAATTAATTTAGTCTCTGATTATAAATGTGTGGATTTATATTTCATTATAATATTTTAAGTAGTTTAAACCAAGTAAACTTAAAAAGATTTGTTTTAAAGAATAAATTCATACATTTCTAAAGAAGATAGACTAAATTGATTCAAGATTTTCAAAAATAACTAATTATAATTTTTACTAAAAGTTAAAGATAAAAAAATGTATTAAGTTAAATATGTCTTTAGTCCCTCAAGTTTTGAGTGAAATTTGTAATTAGTTTCTCTTCAAATCGTTTGATCATTCATATTTAAAAATACATAAATTTAGTTCTTTTAACCACCAAATTTTATTAAGTTTATTTGATGTTTCAAGCGCATTTCATGATAGTATTTGAATTGTTTACACCGTTTGACACATTTTTGCTTCAATGTTAAATTAAATATTATCATAAAATACGTTTAAAATGTCAAATAAACTTAACAAAATTTGATAAGAAAGACTAATTTATATATTTCTAAAGATAACAAATTAAATTGATATAAAATTTTAAAAAGAAATTAATTTTAAAATTCACTAAAATACAAGAACTAAAAATATATTTAACCCAAACTATTTAAAACTTGTTTTTATTTTTATTAAAAAAATGTTTTACCAAATCAACTTCTTAAATGAACGATTGATATATATATACTTAAAAATAAAATAAAACGTGATTAGAAAAAAAGGATAAATGGTGGGCCCACAAAAAGCTTACAAGTCCACTGTGTTTTTATCTCTATTTTTTAATCTCGACGTCGATGCTTTCAGCCTATTTTCTAAGATATTTTAAAATCAGATGTAAACACCACGTGAGATATATAATAATAATAATTAAATAGTAGTAGTAATATCATTGACAACTCAACGTCGATACTAACAATTTTATAAGAGATCATCTTCAAATTATTGTAGTAGTTATTATAAAATATGTTTAGGAGAGTTCGCAATGATAATATTAATTTATCATTTAAAAATTAAGGATTAAATTTTATATTTGTTTAAACGTTTTAAATCTTTGAATTATCCATGGTGAGAAATAATATTAATAATGGGTGGCAGGTACAGAATTCATTGACGGTGAGCCACGTAAAGTAAAGTCACACCCAAACAGACACCTTGCGCTGTGTCACCATATATGTATAACCACTTTACCCCTAATAAATTATTAAATACAATAATTTTTAATATTCATAAATAATGAAAAATCATATTTAATATATCTGGTTCTGTTTTCATATGTATAGATATATTCATCTTTTAGGAAAATCAAAAAGCATATTTTGTCTTTTAATTAAAACAATAATAAAATTCAATTAACGCCCCTAACGTTGTTTTACTAAAATTATAGAAAGGAATCACTAGGATATTTTATATTTTATAAGATTTTTCTTATAATTTTTTTATAAAATTCGAAAGAAAGAATAACTTTTATATATTTTTTAATTTTTAATTATCAAATAATTCTTTAATAAATAATTTTTTAAAATTATAAAATTTGTAAATATTTTTAACGAAATTAATCATTATTCATAATAAAATTTACAAATATTTTCCAAATAAAAAAATAAAATTTTCAAAAAATCATTAACAGAAAATATGTATTTTTGTACTAGTGAATAATTGTAGGTCTCTATGCTTCTTAAATTATTTTTGGTAAATTACTCCATTGATCAACCTTCAAGATAAATCATGCTAAAAGAAATACATGAAGAAGGGCAAAACCAGTCAAAAAAAAGATCAGAGGTCATAAGAGAGGGAAAAACTTTTATATAAATACGTATATTTAACCTTTTAGTGTGTGTTTAGTTTTGAGTTTAAGAGTTCAAACATAAATTTACTTTATATCGAGAATCGCAAATAATATTTGACAAATTTTTATTCTGTTTTATTAATTCTAAGTGTGGACTGCTTTTAAAACAAAATTATATATTTTTTTTCATTAAATGAAATTTTTAGCTTTAGTTAACTAAATTTAATTTTTCTAACTGCAATCCAAACGCATATTTAATATAACTTCTAAAGGTTGAATATCAAAACATATATAATCCGAAGCACTTAATAAATATTTAATTAAATACTCTTACTTTCATGAATTAGTTTATTTATAAAATTTTAATTTAGAACTAATAATTTGTCAATTATATAATATAATTAAAATAATAATTTAAGAAATTAATGCTTTTGCTCATTCATACGGGAGATGTTTTCCATATATGATCATGCCACATGGTGGACCTTATATTTAATTAAACGCCAACCTATTAATAGTACTTAACTCATGAACATTGTAAAGGACTCAATTCCAGATTCACAATTTTCTTATTCATTCCAAAGTAATTTGAATTGGGTTCTTGATTAACATATACAAATACGATAAGAGAATAATTAAATAAGACAAAACTAAGCATTACGATAGTAACATAATAATGATAAATCGTATTAAAGGCAGTAATAATGACGAAACTATTAATAGTCATGATGTTAGAATTAATAACTAAAGATATGAGTGCTTAGAATCAGTAATGATGATAAGATGTTGTAATAAATATAATTATTATTATAATAACGGGATGTAATATTGATGATGAGTATCTTATTCATACACCATTCTTTAATATATATCATATTCATAAATTGAGAGAAACCTAAAATAGAGATAAAGAAAATCAAAAATTTTAAAAGGAGTATGATTTTTCTACTGAATTTTTTTTTGCGGTCTTCTGCTAAGTATTAAAAAACACATTGTTTTGGTATTTTAAAGATAACTTTAATATATTTTAAATTTTTAAAATTAATGAACCACCAGTGTATTTTGAAGACACAACAGAAAAATAAGATAGAAAAACCAGTAGAAAATCCAAATTCTTGCAAGACCATACAAGAGATGTATTAGTCACGATTGATCTTCCACATTATTTTTATTATGTCATTTAATTTTAATATAATTTTACATTATAACTAATAAAAAAATGTAAAAGCAAAATACTATAATTTAATTATATACATAAAATATATCTTTTTATTTTTTATTTTGTATGTCTTGTTTTGAATATGCTTTCTTTCGCACGTGTCTTGTATTGAAACTTTGTAGTATATACAAGGAATCATTAAAAACAAAATAAAAGTATTATACCATTATATATATATATATATATATATATATATATATATATATATATATATATATAGAAAAAAAAAAATAATATATAAATATATATATATATATATATATATATATATATATATATATATATATATATATTGAAAAAAAAACATTATTTTAGAGTGTCATAATTTTGAAACTATTCATTAGGAGAGAGTAAAGAAAGATGATATTATAAATTAGAACATATATTCATTGACATCTTTTTTATCGATAAAATTTCACTGATAATTTGAAATTTTTTTAATGATTAAATTTGAACTTATTAAAATCATTTTTGAAACAACTTTATTTAACATGTCCTTAACTAAAATTTAAGCATATAGCATCAATCCACCTTAGCAAATCCATTTATGTCATGTCATATCATATAACATACTCCACTTCCGATTCATCCATTGCAAAAGTTGAAGAATAAATCTTATACAATGATCGCAATTAAATCATAATTCATCAACGTCAATAGAAAAAAAATCCAATTTAAATATTTCAATGAAATTATATAATTTGATTCATAAATTTTACATACAAATCATAATTCAACACCTAGTTAGAAATATAGTTATTTTTCTTTACCTTGTATCTTAATGAAAATAGAGGTCAAAGAAAAAGAGGGGATCACTTCAAGAATCCTAATCTAAGCTATATTAGATACATCGCAAATAACTTCAAACCCATCGCAAATAAAGACAATACTTTCCAATTTTAGTATACATTTGACATCCTCAAAATTTTAAAGACACCATTACACAAAAATCATTTTTCATTGAACAACCTAGATATGCATGGGGACTTGTAGAAGAAAATATTAAAATTTAAGAATAAAGAAACAAATTATATGGATCTAGAAAATAGTTAAGAATAAAAGTGGTCTATTTTCTTATCCCATGTATTTGTTGTGTTATTTTTTAGGAGAATGATATTTTGACGACTCTCTCTTATAATCTAATATGTCATCTTCTAAATGGTTTTGGAATATAAATAAATGAAAAAATAGAAAAATGAGAAGTTACTTAGAAGATGTTACTTTATGGTATAAAATAAAGTTGTTAAAAATCATTTATCTATTTTTTAATTGTGATAATCACATGTTATACGGAAACAAATGATGTTTCAGAAAGATTCTCAACTCAACAAAGATAGAATGATAAGAATTAGAAATAAAAATTTCTTTTGTGTGTGTTTTAATTTCCAATATGAAGAGGGAAGAAATTTGTGTGTTGTAATAAAAAGAAACATATTCATTATTTACACATCTTTGAGTCACTAATTAAGCTCACTTCCTTTTCTATTTATCAACTTAAACCAATTATTACTCTAATAAAATCTAAAACTAACTCACATACTTTGAAATATATTGTTAATTAAATTAAAGCCTAACTAACTCAATATATGTGCGTTATTACAATTATTTTAAAAATAAAAATATCATAAATTTGATACTTTAAAAGTATCGGACTTTGAAAATTTATACTATGATTTATTACGGTCGAAAAATTAATAAAATAATTTATTTAGGAAAGTAATTAATCAAGTCTTTCTTCTTCTTTATAGTTTCCTAAATTGGTTGAACTTCCTCAACCTTTGGATCTCCTCAATTGTTATCCATTCAGCTTAGATCTAGGTCAATCCTAAATGAAACAATAGACTATAATTCTTTGAAATCAGTTGAATTTTCCTAATTAAATTGAAAGCTAGACATCTTCATCAACATCTAATCTAATGAGAGGATAAAATTATAATTCTTTTTGAAATTAGTTGCTTAATTTTCTTAATCGGATTGAAAAAGATAGACGTGGATATCAACACAAATAAGATTTTTCGTTATTGAAAAATTAAAGTTTACTACTATTAAATAAAAAAGGTTTGATTTCTTAAATTTTCATTAAGTGTATAATTTTGATAGTTTAATTAAATATAATATACATGTTTGAATAAATTTATTTAAAAATAATTCTAAATCAAATAAACATATTTTTTTATCAATTAGAATTATAGTGTAAATAAGTTAAAAAAATTAAAAAAAAATATATATAAGAGAACTAGTCTATAAGTCTTATTTTCTATTTTTCTTTTTAAAAGATTAATAAACTATTTGCAACATATGTAAGGTTAAGAGATAAATCTTCTAATAGCTCCCTTCCTTTGGGATATACTAGAATATCAAATATAATACATAAAATTTAAGATTTGAAATTATAAAAATAAATATTGTTCAAATTTCAAGTCCGTTGAAATAATATTCTATCATGGTTTAGAGTTTAGGGTCAATCATCACATTCCATGTATTGTCAGTTTTAGAAATTAGATTTTTAACATGATCTTATCTTTAAAAAATTTCTCAAAAAATTGAAAAGTAAGATGTTTTTAAATTGTCTTTGACCTTGATTCGTAAATAATGTGAAACTATTAGATGTCGCGAAACAAAATAATATTTTATCTTACCAATAACTCCTTCAATAAATTAAGAAAAAAATCATATTAAAAGTTCACAAAAATTACCAAAATATTTTAATAGGCATACATATATGACCAAAATAGTCTACACGTAATTATAATAAGATAATAAATAACTTGAAATAGTTATAATAAAACACGTGCCTCAATACAAAATTACAGCAAAGATAAACTATTATCAATACACCTTATCCAGTTATAGCCTAAACCATGTATGATATAACACATAAAACTGGTTATCAGCTTGTGTACAAACAAAATACTATTAAAACTGATCAATAATTGACAGCAAATAATCTTTGTTAAAATTTGTGCATAAGTTAATAATAGTTATTGATTTGCATCGAGATTTTGAGTAAAAAGAAAAATAGAAGATCCAATCTGAATTGATATTAAAATATTTTTCGATTAGATTGGACTTAAAAAAAAAAAAAAAAATTTTGAACAGCAAGTTGTGTAAGGGTAGAAATGATTCCCACCGGTAATGATGGTCCTTTTGGGATTATCTTTCTACATAGACGGAATAAAAGCGAACAGTATTGTAGATTAACGAGGAGATTGATTAATTAGTATAATATTAAGAGTAATAGAGTCGAGTTGGGAAAAGATAAAAGAACAATTAATAATGTTAAACTGGTTTATGATATGGTGGTTAGGTCCGCCACATGGCTTAATCATGATTTGAATGGGGAAAAGACTAAAAAATGAAACACATGTTTTGGTATGTTAGAGAGTTGGACGTGGATGTGTATAAATAGGAAGGAGTATTTGGTTGTGTTGTTCATATTAATCAGAAGAAGAGTGTTTGGTTGAAAAAAAGAAGAAGTTGAAAAGATGTCGCTAATCGGAGGGATATTCGGAAACAATAAGCAGAAGATTAAGGGTACTGTGGTGCTTATGCGAAAGAATGTGTTGGACATCAACAGCATCCTCAACCCTACCAACGTTATTGACAGCGCCTTGGATTTCGCCGGAAGTTTACTCGACGCTGCTACAGCTTTCGCTACCTCCATCTCCATTCAGCTCATCAGTTCCACCAAGGCTGATGGTAACTACTTACTTCACTTCTTCTTCTTTTCTATATCTTCTCACACACTCTAAACAACAACTTCCTTAACATCTTTTGAACTTTCATTTAATAATGCTGGATGATCGCATTGTTAAGATAATTATGTTAAAACGATTGAATACTTTTATTGGCCGAAGGATATAGATACATGCCACGTACAATAAAGTATAAGTATATTTATTTGGTTTTGTAATTTTTGTTGTAAGATTGATGTGAGAATGAATTCGAAAATGTTAAATTTTGTGTGAAATTTGATAGGACAAGGAAAAGGAAAAGTTGGAACTGCTACAAAGTTAAGGGGGCAGATATCTCTGCCAACCTTGGGTGCGAGAGAAGAAGCATACGATGTTAACATTGAATGGGACAGTGACTTCGGAATTCCTGGAGCATTTTACATTAAGAACTTCATGACGAATGAGTTCTACCTCAAGTCTTTCACTCTTGAAGACATTCCTAACCACGGAACCATTCACTTCGTATGCAACTCCTGGGTTTACAATAATACTAAATACAAAACACCTCGCATTTTCTTTGCCAACAACGTAAGCTACTTCATATAATTCTTTCTTCTTGTTTTTCATCTTTAAGACACCACATAGATAAAAAAAAAACTAAGTTATTGATCATACAATAATGCAGACGTATCTTCCTGGCGACACACCAGCCCCACTTGTGAAGTACAGAGAAGATGAATTGAAGGTTGTAAGAGGCGATGGAACTGGAGAACGACAGGAATATGA
>Ga0214542_1005821_pt1 | contig 23100 bp, 9 predicted proteins | sample CNSS1metaG_FD_160096 | JGI IMG/M metagenome (GOLD analysis project Ga0214542, IMG submission 160096) | Root nodule microbial communities from cowpea collected in UCLA plant growth center, Los Angeles, California, USA - CNSS1 | ecosystem: Host-associated > Plants > Roots > Nodule | place: USA...
ATCTTTACTTATTCCAGGTCCTTCTTCCCCTAAAAGTAGCATAGATGTCTATTTAAAACCTCTAGTTGATGAGCTAAAGGAGTTATGGGAGAAAGGATTTGAAACCTATGATGCCTCTAGTAAGCAAGATTGACAAGTGTTATGCATTATACAAGTGTGACCATTGTTGCAAGCCAGGTCACAAGATTGACAAGTTTTATGCATTACATGGTTGTCCTCTTCGATCTGTTGTAGTTGTTCAAACTTATCTTTACCTACCTTCGTCTACTAGGGATCTTCCTTCTTCTGTTTCATCCGATACACCTGCTATGTTCAACAAATTTCTCAAATGGTATAAGATCAACAGTCTTCTAGTTTCACTGCACCTGTCACACACACAGGTACATCTTTTGCTGGTCTAACCTGATCTCCTTCTATTGGTCCTTAGGTTTTTGATTCAGGAGCCACTAATCATATCGCTGGTAAAATATCTTTGTTCTCCTCTTTATCCTCTCTTAATCCTTTACCTTATCTTACATTGGATGATGGTTCTAGAGTCTCATCTCATGGTGTTGGCACTGTTAAACTTTTTCCTTCTTTAACTATTGATAATGTTCTTTATGTCCCTAGGTCACCTTTTAACCTGTTGTCCATTAATCGTCTAACTCGTTCTCTTGATTGTGTTGTTTCTTTTACCAACAATTTTGTGTGTTTACAAAACCGGAGTTCGAAACAGGTGACTTGCATAGGATGTGAGTCTCATGGTATTTATCATCTTCGTCCCTCTACACACATTGGTGTAGTTTTGGAGTCTCCCTCTCTTCTTCATGCTCAATTAGATCATCCAAGCCTTGCCAAGTTACAATAGCTTGTCCCTGTCTTGTCCAAGCTGTCTCATTTGGTGTGTGAGTCGTGTCAATTAGGCAAACATAATCGTACTTCTTTTCCTCGTAGTGTCACACGTGGTGCTTCGTCCCCTTTTATCGTGGTTCACTCTGACATTTAGGGTCATAGTCGTGTTAAGTCTACTTTAGGTTTTCAATACTTTGTTACTTTCATTGATGATTATTCCAAATGTACTTGATTATTTTTAATGAAAAATCAATCAAAATTATTCCTATCTTTCAATCTTTTTTTAATGAAGTTAAAACTCAGTTCGATGTTTCTATTGGAGTTTTGCACAGTGATAATGGCCGTTAATATCTTTCTCATTCTTTTAAACTATTTATGGCTTCTCACAGTATTCTACATCAAACTTCTTGTGCTTATACCCCTCAACAAAATGAAATATCATTTTGTTTAGCGACAAATGAAATATCATTGAAAATGTACTAATAAAAACTTTTAATTTGATTTAAATTACATAGTTCAAAACGCCACTTTGTCAAAAACTTCCAATAATAATTGTGAACAAAAGGAAATACATAGTCTTCAGTATTTGATTAAAAGCAACTAAATATTTATAAAAACTCCCGAGTTCACCCCAACCTCTCGTCAATCTACTCCATGCCAAAAGCATCTGCTCCTGTATAACACACACGTTATACGATCATCGCACATACAACAAACACACAAACAAACAAATAGGGGTAAGCTAACCATAAACAATGATATATAAAAGAATTTCGTAAATAAAACACGACAAATAATCCTCAACATCTCATTCAAGTAACACTGAAGCACTATGATCCCAATCAATCTTTGGTTTGAACACACCACCCTCGAAATCAAAATAATCATACCAAACCAAACATAGCATCACATTCATCTAAATCTTCACACATAGTGATCATAATTAAGCTTTGGTTTTCTGCGACCTCTCACCCCACAACAACATCTAGTTTCCTAGAACAGATGGTTCGATGTGTCCCACTATTACAGCCAGACTATCTCCCTTATTCCTCAAGGAATTATGAGTAAAAACGTTGATGCATCGCACATCGGGCACTATACTCGCAACGAGCTGAAATAAGGTGAAACATCTTTCCCCTCCCCACTGCTTCACACAGGCGAGAGGGTACAACACTAGAACCAATCCTCTACCACTACTTCACATAGGTGAAGAGGACCCCTTTCCACTGCTTCACATAGGCGAAAGAGTCACCACTAGGTTCCTAGGTACGGAAAATCTCACACAACATTTAATTCCACCAAGACTCTTCAAGCAAGGCAAGACATTCCCGATATTCAACACATGAGAATTACATATTGCCAACAAAGTACTAACTACCACATCATGCATGGGAAATAAAGTTTCATCAAAGCCCATCAACTTACCAAACAATATATTCAAGCAACCAACTCAACGAATGACATTCATTCAAACACAAGCATAACATCACACTCAAGTAATTATCCTCAAACCACTACTTAAACTCCATACATGCAACCCATGAAAACATATGTAATTCAAATCAAGCAAGGTCACACTAATAAGTATAGATAACTAAATAATATCATAGCATTATTTAACATTATCATGCCAAACAATAACTTAAAAAAAACAAAAAGAATAAGAAAACAACTCCATGCACGTCATCTCACAAAATAAGGTGTATGAAACATGTTTTAAAAACCAAAGACCTATACCCAATGAAACTTACATACTACACCAAACATAAAAATAAAAATAAAAGAACTCATAGGCATGCATGTTCGTGGTTGAAAGAAAGAAACAAAATCACTAGACATGCTATGGGTTTCCTACCAAACAAATACGTATGAGTGACTTGCGAAAACAATGGAACCAAAACGTTGCCTTGAACTCATGAAACGAAATGTAATTTATATGTGGTAAAGCTATAACGTTGATCAAAACAAAATAATGCTTAAAACTAGAAAATATAGGTTTTTATGCTTCATGGGTCCCACAAATGATCTACATCCAAATCTAAAATGAAAGAAAATGCATGTGGCCCCCTCCACCAAGCAAACCACTCACGCATGTGATGAGAGAAAAGAAAAGAAACCAATTTACTTTTAAAAGAAACCACTGCATCTACATAAAAGAATAAGAAGAAAGAGAAAAGTCAATTCATGCCTTTACATAAAAGAAAATAGAAAAAAAAGGAAGAAAGAGAATGCAAAGGAAAAGAGAAGTAAATAAGAGTGTGGATCCCATGCGAAAATTGTAAAGCAATGCATGGCTGCAACACAAGGTCTCAAAACGTGAAGGTAAAAGGAGAACAAAACTGCACCTAAGGGTTACCACTCAAACCACAAAGTGATAGGAAAGAGAAAGTGAACCAAGCTATAGCAATGTGAATAAATAAAGGACAAAAATGCGAAACCACCACATACTAGACTTCGGGATGCAAGGAAACTTTTCGAAAGGTTTGTGCCCCATGCAAGAGATATAACCTATTTGCATGCATAACCAAGATTCAAGGAACCCAATCGCCATCACGAAAAGTTCCCAGTGGCACAACCCCAAACCACACCCCAACCAATCAAAGCTGTAAGAATGACTTAAAGTGGAATAACCCTCGTGCATCAAAACGGAATAGTTATGGGTGGGCATGGATAATGATCCAATCCACGTCCATTTTATACCTAAATAATTGGATTAGATTTTCGACCCAAATCCATTTTTTTAGCAAAAGTAGTTTGAATATTTTTAAAATCCAGATCCAAATATTTGGATCAAGATTTAAATCCAATCCAAATATTTGGATCAAGTTCAAAATCTAGAATCCATTTTTTATAAAAAAAAAATTAAATTGATTTTTTTAAAACTTGTGTCATTAAGGCCAACATGACCCAAAAGGCCAAAAACCCTACAAAAGCCCGGTGGGTCAGGGCCAACCCATGGGCTTTCATCTTCAACATGAAAAATATATTATTTTTTAAAATAGATCTGGATAAGCACGACGATCCGAATAAGTCAGACGACCTGGACGAGCCTTACGAACCAAACGTATCCGACGACTTGGACGGGTCTAACGACCCAGACGGGCATGACGACTCACACGAGCATGACGACCCAAACGGGCGCGACAACCCGGACAGGCCCGACGACCCGAACGGCCATGATGACCCGAACGGGCATGACGACCCAAACGGGCGCGACTACCCGTACGGGATCGACAACCCGAACGACCCAAACGGGCCCGATGACCTAGACAACCTAGACGGGCCACACGACGGGGATGGGCCTGACGACCTACACAGGCCTTACGACCCGAGCCCAACGAATTGAACGGGGCGTCAGGCCCGTTCGGGTCGTAGGGCCCGTTCAGTACGTCGAGCCTGTCCGGGTCGTAAGGCCCATGTGGGTCGTCGTGCCTGTTCGTGTCGTTGTGCCATCTGGGTCGTAAGGCCCGTGTAGGTCACCAGGCCCGTCCGACTCGTCGGGCACATTCGGGTCGTTCGGCTCGTCCGGGTCGTCAAGCCCATCCGAGTCATCGGGCCCGTCTAGGTCATCTGAGTCGTCAGGTCCGTTTGGATCGTCCAGCCCATTCGGGTCGTCTGGTCCATTCATATCGTTATGCCCATTTGGGTCGTAACGCCCATGTATGTCGTCAGGCCCATCCGAGTCACCAGGCCCATCTGGGGCGTCGGGCTCGTCCAAGTCATCGAGCCCGTGTAGGTCCTCAGGCTCGTCCGAGTCGCCAGGCTCGTCTAGGGTGTCGGGCTCGTCCGGGTCGTCGGGCCCGTTTGGGTCGTCAGGTCCGTCCAGATCGTCGAGTCCATCCGAGTCGTTGGGCCTGTTTGGGTCATAGAGCCTGCTGGGTCCGTTCAAGTCATCGGGCCCACCTGGCTCGTCGAGTCATTGGGCCCGCCTAGCCCATTCGTGTCATCGGGCTCACTCGAATTTTTCGGATCGTTGGGCCTGATCGACTCGTTCGGTTTGTCGGGTCCGCCTAACTTGTTCATATCTTGAGGTCAGTCCAACCTCTTATGGTCGGTCGGCCTGCCCAGTCTGTATAGGTCTTTGAGCAAGGCTCGTCTGAGTCTGAATTTAGCCTAGTGCATCTCAATCTTTAGTCTAACCCAATTAAAAATTTAAATTGAAAATTTGGATTGGATTTTTTGGATTATACATATTTAAAAATCTTGATTTATAAAATGGATATCCAATCTATAAAATATATAAAATGTAGATTAGATTGAAATCCAGATCCATTAAATAGATTGGATTTTTAATAAAATGAATTATAAATGGATTAGATTGGAGCAAAAGTGGATTGGATCAAGAAAATTAGATTTTTTGCCCACCCCTAGGAACAATGTTGATTCAAAACGACTCCATGAACCATGATATACAGTTTGCGAAAGAGACAAATATTGAAGAGAATAAAGAAACGAAACTCCCCCCTAAGAGAACCCACTACCCTAAAACATTTTATATCACGAAATCTAAAAATTACACCAAGTACTCCACCACTTGAATAAGACCTAAATTGGGATGATCACGAGAAAGAATTACCGAAAGCTAATCCCCCATGGAACGCTGCACTCAACCAAAGGAAACTTGAAACGAGAGAACAGAAAAGGGGTACATGCACAACACTAACAATATCACTGCACCACTCCTTACACTCTCTCATGCTTTCGTTTTACCCAAGCACTTACACCCCATTCATCCAAAGCATACTATAAAAGGAAAAATATTCAACAACATGATAGATTCACGGTTTCAGAACATCGCACAAGCCAATACCCATCACCATTCCATCAACTAGCAAGCACATGAAAACAAGCGAGAACAACACGACACTCTTCATCATTCTACACACTTAGATATGCCTTCAATCCACATGTATCAATCCACACAAAATATAGAGAACAAAATAAGGTAAAGCTTCCCCTACCTCTTAGAAGTTCTTCCAATCATCTCCTTCATTACCTCATTTCACTTCTCAATGGCTTCTCTCAGTCTCTTCCTATCTAATTCATGTGTGCCATTTTTTTCCGAAACCCTAACCCTTTTTAATTTAAATGGCCCTCACTATCTCTTGCGTAATCTTTTTTGTTAAAATCTTAAGCTTTAGCCCTTTTTATTTTTCTATAACAATGGGAACAACATTACTTTAACAAAATAAAAGCTGGTTGCAGGTGACGGAAAATGAAAACAGAAAAATGAAGAACCCTTGTTTTCAAATATTAAAGGAGGAGAGAGAAAATTTAAAAACTTTTGTGGGCCTCACAACAAAAGAGAAGAGAGAAAATTAAACAAATTATTGCACGGAACATGCAACAGAGGGTTCGAACTCAAGCACCTTCACATTATTGGCAAACAAACAACAATTACGCTATATGCATCTCAACGTTAACATGCGCACTACAACTTTATAAACACATATTCACAACATTATATATGATATTAAAATTTAAAATAAATAAAACAATAACTTATATCACTTAAATAATTATTATAAATTCAACTATAACTTAAATCACTCAAATAATAATTCTTTCATATTTCATAATTTAATAATTTAATAACCTAATTAAATTAAATAGATCAACAACATTAATCAAGCTATTAAATTTTTTCCATGTGTTTCCCTTTAGTCTAATTTTTTCCCGGGTCTTACAACCACCACTATGTGACTCTCTACTCAAGTGTCAACTACTCTGTCTCTTTCGGCTCCGACACTTGAGTTTGACCTTCCTATTGCCCTACAAAAAGGTATGCGTTCTACCCGTAATCCCTCTCTCCATTATATTGCTTTGAGTTATCATCGATTATCATTACCTTTTTATACATGTCTTTCCTCTCTTTCTTTTGTGACCATTCCAAACATTGTCCGTGAAGCTTTAGCCCATCTTGGTTGGCGTCAGACCATGACAGATGAACTAAGTGTTATTCATAACAGTGTAACTTCGAAACTGGTCCCGTTACCGTTTAGGAAATTTGTTGTTGGTTGGTTGGAGGTGGGTGTTTGCTATCAAAGTTAAACCTGATGGTACTATTGATTGCCTCAAAGCTTGTCTTGTGGTCAAAGATTATACTCAAAGTTTTGGGTTGGGTTATGATGGAGCTCCAATGTGTGGTGGCTGGTAGGAACTCCATAGGCAGCAAAAAATGGCATGGAGATAAGTGTTTAAGGCTCTTGTAGCAATGTAATTTGGAGTGGTGAAAGGAAAACTAGACTAGAAACTAGACTAGTGGAAGGTTGCTAGAGGAAATGTTTTAAACCTCTAGCTTAGGTGCTCTCAAAATAATAGAAGAGTGGAGTGATCTCAACGCAAACATTCTATTAGAAATTTCAAAAGTAAACTCTACAAAGTGCTCTAGGACACTCTTTTATAGAAGAGAAGGTCACTAATGCACATGCACATGAAATTACATTCGAAATGAGATGCAAGCTTGGAGAAGAAGTCTCATTCTTAGCCCTTGGATGTGCATGATGGGTTGGATGCGTGACAAGTTTCATGGCACTCCTTTGCAAGCTAGAAGCCACTCCTTTCATGTGGCAAGGAGAGTATCTTGGCCAATCCTCTTTATGAGGCTTGGATTAACCCAATTAATATTTAAGGAACAAGTTTATTTAGCCTACTATTTACGAAAGCAAGATCTAAACAATGGATTCAATTTAAAAGGCTATTCTAATGCCCAATCATGCAATCTCTTCATATCTTCACATCTTCTTTGGCCCGTGAAAAGAGTAATTGAAGCCCATGAGAAGTTTGTCCATTTTGAGGCAAGCCCATTTGGATCTTCTTTAGAATACTCCTTTTATTGGGCCTCTTGGTGGGCTTTGGGCTTGCGATGCATGTGGGCCATGGATTGGGCCTTGAACATGATTTGGGCCTAGGCATTGGCCCAAGCTATAAGCCTTGTTGAGATCACATCATCCCCTCCATCTTGAAGAGGATTTGTCCTCACAACAACTGAAGTTGGGTTCCACTAGGATCAAAAATATATCTGCAATAGTCATCAAACATTATTTTAGTAAAATCATAAAGACCATGCAGTCGATATGGACGCAAAATATCTGAGGATGGGCTTTTAAGTTTGGAAAAATGTGATATGCGACCCACTTCACAAAAATTTTGATTCGAAAAGGTAACTCTAAGTCAAAGGTTGGTTTTGGAAAATCTTTGGAGGAGTTTGAAATAATGGGTGAAGGTGGAAAAACAATTTTAGGAAGAACTAAGACAAAAGAATTAATGGAAGATAAGGTAGAGTGTAAAGATGGAATCACTCCCTTTGGAAGCTTAATCTTGAGGTCTATGCAAGGATGTTGTATCTCTATTGCTCTAAACAATAGTTCCTTTGCTTCTTTCCTCTTAATCCCTTCCTCTTTTCTTTTTAATTCTTCCTCTTGTCTTACTCTCTCTTTTTCTTCATACTTTTTTCTCTTTTTCTCCTCCTTCTTTATGCTTAACTTCTCCTTTATCTTTCATTCCTCTTCTTCTCTTAGTTCTTTCTCAAATTTTTCTCTTTTCTCTTGCGCTATTTTCTCTTTTTCCACATACTCTCTTTGCTTTTTAATTGCTCTTTGCTTTTCAATTTCTCTTTGCTTTTCAAATGCCTTTTGCATTTCAAATGCTCTTTGCTTTTCAAACTTTTCTTTTTCTCTTTTTCTTACTCAAGAGCAAGTCCAGTTTATCTTTAAAATCTCTTTCTTGATGAGAAAACTTGTTTAGATTTTGAATGAATGCATCTCCTATATCAATAAAGTTTTGTAGCCTAGACTACTGCTCTCTAGTGATCCTAATGAAGAGGGAACAAAATGTTTCCACATGCATGCTTTCAATTCATAAAATGTATTAATGTATGATTCTCTTCTCTTTTCCACTCTAAGTTGTCTCTTTTTCCACCACTCATATGCACGTCCTACAAACCTAGAAATAAAATGCCTAAGAATATCAGACTGACCATATCTATTATAGAATGGTTGCACCAACTTCTCTGTATCCCACATTCAATCTATGAATGATATTGGACCTATATCCTCCCCAAAGAATGGAATGTCACTATGAAATGTACCTCCAAGTAAGCGAGGTGAGTCTCAAGGACTTCTTAAGTACCAAGGCTAATCCTTGCCAAGGTTACACTTGCAAAAGTACTCAATGTTCACACACATGTTCAAGTAATAAGTAGATAGAATCACTTAAGATAAAGTACACAAACAAAAAAAAACAAAGAAAATTTAACACTAAAAACGGACCCCTAATTGGCAAAATTTTAGAGACTATGGTCTCACAAATCAAGTCACTATGCAATGTGAAAACATGAATCTAAATTATGCGGCCTAAGAAAAGGTGAGAAAGCACTTAGAACTTTCAACACTCTTACCACTAAAAATGTTTCACTATAGGTGAGAAAGGTTCTACTTCGGAGATGGGATTGAACACCTTCTAGTTCTCCAAGATACCTAAGTAGGCCACAATTACAATGAGGAAAAAAAACTAATATTTGGAACACAAAGTAGTTGCTAAAATGAAGTATCTCGCAAGCACAATGGATGCCAAAAGAATGGCCAAAAACAACTTTAGAAACTCACAATTTTTTTAGGCCATTTTACTAAAAAAGTTTGCACACAAAGATACTTCACTTTCCACCAAATGAGTGACCAAAAGATGAAGAGAAAATAAAGCACAAAACTACAATGGAAACAAAGAAAAATAAAGGCTTAATGGTGTTGCCAAAACACTAATGTCCGATAGCTTGATGGAAGGTTTAAAGCCTTAGTTGATGGACAAAACTTATAGCACCAATTGTGGCAACTTGGAGGCACCACACACAATTATTTGGACATTCAAAGATCACCAAAACAACAACCAACAACTGCAAAACAGTCAAGAAAAACAACAAGAAACTATGCCAACTAAAATGGTTAGCACACACACTCTCAAAGGTTGTAGGATCAAATCTCTCAAAGGTGAGGAAGAGGAAGAAATTATAATGAAAGCACGAAGCTAAAACTTTACTTCACATCCACCACCTAAAAATGCTACCACTAGAATAGCAACCAAGCTAAAATTCATACCAAATACCAAATCAAATCTCAAACCCGAGAGCCAATGCACTTGAAAAGAAGCAAAGAATAAAGCAAGAAAAGCTCATTATAAGTGCTTAACCAAAGTGAATGAACATGTAACGTGACTGAAAGAGTACTGAACGAATGACAAGCAAGAAATTAAAGTAAGAATGAAAGGCTAGCTCAATGAAAAGGAACCTAGAATAACACTAGAATTGAAGAGAAAATCTGAAAAAGAAGTGCTCAAACATGAAGCTTATAGTACTCATTGCAACAGTGCCAAATGAAGGGAAGAATCCACTTGAAATTAAGGCAACTCAAGGAAATATAGAGCATACACCTAAGCCAAGAATTATATCAACAAAGAGCACTTACAACACACAAAACGCACACAAAACAACATTGAAAATGAATTTTCCAAAAACTAGCAGTCCAGAAAACACTGATTGATGCCTCAAATTCACAGATTTTTCATATTTTTTTTTTACTTAACATTGTTTAGTGATTTTTTTTATTTTCTTTTATCTCTTATCTTTAAGAGGCAAAAATCAGAAAAAAATTTGGTCGTGCGTGTAGTGAAAACTAAAAACAGAGACTAAAGCACTGTTGCTCATGGAAATTGAGAAGATGTTCTATGAAATTCAAGTAGAATGAACTTGATTATGATCTAGAATCAAGCATGAATCATAGAAGAACATCTAGAACACATAAAAGCAAGAATTCAATCGGTGAAAGGGATCAAAAACAGTGAGAACATGCCTTACACATCCATAAGCATCACTTTGATGTTCATTGCTCTTTTGTGTGATGTAGGACTTGGTTCTCATCAAGAAAATGCAAAAAATAGCAAATGAAACGAAAATGGAGATGAAACAAAGCACTTAAACATAACTTAAGACAAAATACAAGATGATAAACTGAAAATAAATGGAAACCACCGAATGAAAATGTTGCTGGAAAAATAAATGGAACTTAAAAACAAATGTGAACCAAAAATCATGGAGATCTACCATTTAAATCCATAGAATTCATGTAGACTCATATAGATGTTCGATTCATTTGAAGGAAACTTGAAGAAAACTTAAAGAAAATGGAAGAACAACACAAAAAATGAAAGAACACAATGAAAATTGGATGAACAACACAAAAATTTCCAAGAACCACAAGATAAGACCAAAAACCTTACTCAAACTTGAGACTCCGAGAATGAGTGGCTCTTGATACCAATTTGATGGAGCTCTAATGTGTGGTGGCTAGTATGAACTCCATAGGCAGCGAAAAATGGCATGGAGACAAGTGTTTAAGGTTCTTGTAACAATGGAATTTCAAGTGGTGAAAGGAGAACTAGACTAGAAACTAGACTAGTGAAAGGTGGCCAGAGGAAATGTTGTAAACCTCTAGCTTAGGTGTTATCAAACTAATAAAAGAGTGGAGTGATCTCAACACAAACATTCTATTAGAAATTTCAAGAGTAAACTCTACAAAGTGCTCTAGGACTCTCTTTTAAAGAAGAGAACGTCACTAATGCACATGCATATGAAATTATATTTGAAAAGAGATGCAAGCTTGGAGAAGAAGTCTCTTTCTTGGCTTTTGGATGTGCATGATGGATGTGTGACAAGTGGCATGACACTTCTTTGCAAGGTAGAAGCCACTCCTTTCATGTGGCAAGGAGAGTGTCTTGTGTTGACATGAAAAGCCAAGGTGGTTTGCTTCTTGAAGATTTGATGAAGATTGAATGAAGCTCTTTTGAACTATCTTGAAGCCATTACCATTGGAATGAAGCCTACATTGATGAAGGAAAAGAGATTTGATGATAACTATGTTAATCAAGGCTGGAACGTGTGCTCTCCATGTAGTTACATCATTAAGAAAGTGTTTTTGTAGTTTGTAACTCATGTTGTAGACCTTATAGCATTAATTAGTTGTAGTTTGGTCTTTATTGTGTTTTTAATCTGTTGAATGGTTTTTCAACAAGTTAAAATGTCTCTTTTAATTTGTTGAATGGCTTTTTAACAGGTTAAAAGGTTGGTTGTAGTAGTCTTAAACTACAATAAATTCAATCAGTTGATTTAGTTTTTAATTGACCGATTTCACTTAAGTCAAGTGAACTCAATCGATTGATTTGAAAATCAACCTGCTGAATTTCGTAATAGTTTGACTACAAAAGTTGTGATTTTCGAAAGAGAGGTCTGTTGATCATTTTAGAGCACGGATTTGTTCTGGAAACTTGTGGAAACTCTCTCCTTCGTGATCATACTTGTTGCAGCTGTTGAAGATTGATCTTGGATCAATTCTTGGAGCTTTTGGCTTGGTTTGAAGCTTGGAGAAAGTGGTTTGTGGTAGGATGGGTTGTGCTACCACTAAGGTTTGATCTTTCTCAAGCTTTGTGTGTGTGCCTGGTAGTTTTCCATGTCTGCAAGAGGGTTCTTGCTGTGCTGGTGTGATTCTTGTGTGATTCAAGAGTCTTTTGTGGTGTTTTTTCATATTTTGGAAGTGTAAGGGTGGATACTTTGTAAAAATTTTGAAATAGTGCAAAGTCAAGCTCAGGTTGCCTTGACAAACTGGATGTAGCTCAGGTTTGAGTGAACCAGTATAAAAATCTCGTGGTGTCCTCTCTTCTCTAACCTTTCTCTCTTGCATTCTCATTTTAAAGTTTAAAGAGCTTGTGCTTTAATCATCTTTTTCATGTTCTTGCATGTTTCCATGACATCTGTAGCATTGAGCATGTTTGTATAATCATTTCGAACTGGTCTTGATCATTCTTGAGCATTGTTTTTGGTTTAAAACTCGAATTTTCATTTCTACATTTTTCCTAGTATTTCAGTCGACTGTTTTTCTGTTTCAATCAGTTGATTATACCAAAACAGAATCTGTTTAGTAAAATCAATCGATTAACTCTATTTTTGATCGGTTGAAAGTGTACAGTTCAGTACTGTTTGCATCCTAACTTGGTGATCTATTTGATTCAATTAAATGTGGTTTTTAACTTGCAAAGATAGCCTAAATTTTTAACTAGCCAATTCAACCCCCCTTCTTGGCTTTTCAACCATTTCAAAACTAACATCTTGGCCAATCCTCTCTATTGGGCTTGGATTAACCCAATTAAAGTCTAAGGAACAAGTTTATTTAGCCTACTATTTATGAAAGAAAGACCTAAACAATGGGCCCAATTTAAAAGGCTATTCTAATGCTCAATCATGCAATCTCTTCATATCTTTAGATCTTCTTTGGCCCATGAAAAGAGTAATTGAAGCCCTTTTGGATCTTGTTTAGAATGCTCCTTTTATTGGGCCTCTTGGTGGACTTTGGGCTTGAGATGCATGTGGGCCATGGATTGGGCCTTCAACATGATTTATGCTTAGGCGTTGGGCCATGTTATAAGCGTTGTTGGGATCACATAAGGTTATGGAGATATTGTTTCCCTTGTGGCAAAGATGGCTTTTGTTTGTTTATTTATCGTCATGGTTGCTCTTTAACAATGGCCTATTTATCAATTGGATGTTAAAAATGCTTTCCGCATTAGTGATTTGCAAGAAGAAATTTATATGAAGCAACCTCCTGGGTTTTTTGCTCAAGAGGAGTCTTCTAGGATGGTATGTCGTCTTTGCAAATCCCTATATGGCCTAAAACAGTCTCCTAGACCTTGGTTTGGAAAGTTTAGCAATGTTGTTCAATAATTTGGTATGACTCGATGTGAAACAGATAATTTTGTCTTTTATCAACACTCGGGTATTTGATGTATTTACTTGATAGTATATGTTGATGACATCGTTCTTATAAGGAGTGACAACCATGGTATCTCTCAGTTGAAACAACATCTTTGTCACCATTTTTAGACCAAAGATCTTAGTAAACTTAGATATTTTTAGGGTATTGAGGTGGCACAATCCAATGATGATATTTTTTATATTCAGAGGAAGTATGTCATGGATATATTGGAGGAAACTGGGTTGGTGAGTTTGATAAGTGTCTACATAACATCCATTTTTCATATCAAATTAGACACTTATCTTAGGTGGAAAAACACTTTTCTCAAGAAAACATGTCTCCTTCTGCTCAAACATCATGATCCACACTTTTTGGATGACAAATGAGAAATCTTAAATTATGTGTCACTCTTTTGCAGAAAAATAAGGAAATAGGTGACGAGTGGTTGAACCACACCAATCCAGTTCAGCCACATTAGTTGAAGATGCATAACACAGTCTAAAGTCATACTTCTAAGTTGAAGGAAAGTTGTTTAGCCATAAACTTGAAAGGGGATTAGAAGTAAAAAGAACTCAATAAGCTCAATGACAAAAGAATCTTCACACTAGTTTGAACTTGGACTAACCTCAAACAAGAAGAAATCTAGGACATGAAGATTGTATGGCTGAGCTTGGGAAACCGGTTGAGCAACGCCTATACCAGGCTATAAAACAGTGGCCCCTTCTTCTGTTAGAGCAGCAACTTTGTATAGAATAGGTCTCTCTTGTGTTCTTACTCTTTAAAAAATCCATAGATCAATTGTATAGGGAGAAAATAAATGGAAAGTTGTAAATTGAGAAGATCTACATTCATCGTGAGTAGCTAAGACACCAAGAGGCAAGGTTGCTTGTAATTGCATTTCCTTATTTTATGATGCATTTATCTTCTATATCATTTCTTATTGTTTGAGATCAATTTGCTGCAAGTTAATTAAATAAATTGTGATCATTTAACTAGTTTAAACTAAGTTGAGAAACTAGTTTGAATTATGGTCCAACAAGGTTGCTAGACTTGTACTGGTGCTAAATTAAGTATCCAGAGGGGATGTTGGGTGGGGGAAAAGGCTCAAGCAATAATGCAGGGGTTTAAGTATCTAAGAGTTGAGAGATCACCTTGGGTTTAAATTCCTTAGGTTCTAAATAACAAAGATGCATCTAGATCTACCAAAGAGAGTGCTTCCAAAGCAATTGTTTTGAACAGTGCGAGATAAAAAGGGGTAATTGTAATCATATGAGAAAGGGAAACAAGAGCAATCAACCGTGTCCTCTAATTCGATATTTGACTCATAAACTTACTTGTTAAAACTTGAATCTTAAGAGTAAAATAGTTATGATCGAGTTGTTACTAAACCTTTACAAGTCCATGTGGAGACGACTTTATACTACAATGACACAGTACACTTTATGATAACAGGACTATTAATAAAACCTCATCATAGTTCAAAGTATGTTGATACACCTATGGATCCTAATACTAAACTTCTACCAATTTAGGGGGAGCTTATATATGATCTTGAGCAGTCTAGAAGATTGGTTGGGAAATTGAATTATCTTACAGTTACTCATCCTAACATTTCCTTTGCATTCAATGTGGTAAGCCAGTTTCTTAATTACCCATGTGAAGATCATCGGAATGCAGTTATTCGTATCTTGAAGTATATTAAAGGATCTTTTGGAAAAGGATTTTTATATGGTTCTAATAACCATAAAAGAGTTGTTTGTTATTCAGATGCTGATTGGGCAAGATCTCTTTCTGATAAAAGATATACATCTGGGTATTGTGTCTCCATTGGTGGTAACTTGATCTTGTGGAAAAGTAAGAAATAGAGTGTTGTGGCAAGATCTAGTGCAGAAGCAGAATATAGAGCTATGGGCTTAGCATCTTATGAACTTGTTTAGCTCAAGCAATTGCTTAGAGAGTTACAATTCGGAGATGCCACTCAAGTGACACTTGTGAGTGACAATTAGGTTGTTATTCATATTAGCTCTAATCCTGTCTTTCATGAGAGTACCAAACACATTGAGATTGATTGTCATTTCATTCGAGAAAAGATTATGTCTGGAGACATCAAGACTGCATTTGTTAGCTCAAGTGATCAGTTAGTAAATATTTTTACCAAGTCTTTACGAGGGCCTAGAATTGATTATATTTGTAATAAGCTTGACACATACGATTTGTATGCTCCAGCTTGACGGGGAGTGTTAGATATTGTTTAGATATTATTTGATATTGTTAAGATATATAATTAGATATTGTTAATCACAATATCAAAAAACATCTTCTATTTACTCTATTTATTTTTAGTTACTTTTTTTTAATTGTACCTCTCTCTATTATAAATAGATTACCCTATGTGTGGTTTACACAAGGGAGATAAATCTCAAACCCAATTTTGTCTATTCTCAACACTAAAAATGCATTAAAAACACCTAATTGAGCTATTTTTGTAAAACTAGACTAGAAACCTAACTAAACTAATTATAAGCTAATAACTCTTAATTAACCTCTTAAGCTTACCAAAAACAATGCAATTGGCTAAGAAAAACTCTAGAGATAAGGGATTTATCACTTCACTAGAACTGTAATGCCTAATCAAGATAGCTTCAAGACACACTTAAATCATGTCCTCATTTTTGTTAAATGTTAGTCACATCGAATTCTACTTATCACATCCCCACACTTAAGACCATTGCACTCTTGGGCGATGTAATGAAAAGCTACCAACACTTCTAGAAACCTACAAATCAAGCTTCACAAAGCTATATCAAAAAGTTCGCCCAAAAATCCTAACTCTAACCTGCACATACTGGAAAAACAATCTAGTTCAAGTTTCAAAACATGCCATGATGAATTCACCCCAAGGCTTATAGCTTGGGCCATTGGCTAGGCCTATTTAGTTTATTATTGTTTTGTTTTTAAATAAATAATTATTTGTTCTAAATTGGGGTTTTATTAAATGCAGCCCATTTTCCAAGCCATTTTTTCACACTACCATTCAAGGAAATCATTACACTCATTCCAGCGCCAATCTACAAGCGGCAACTTAATTAGGCCTGCAAGTAGCAGCCCAATTTCATCCACGTCAAAGACAACCTATTTGAAGCCAATGCATCACAAGCGTCTCAACAAGGTTTTATTCACGCGTCCTTCCACCTATTCTCTTGTCACGCAGACTTTCTCAACTGTTAGGGTTCTTCATCACGTATTCTAAGCCTTTGCTAGGGTTTGTTCCTGCCACTCAAACACAGTCCACCCTTAGTGTGTAGGGTTTGTAGTAGTTGATGGACAACCAACCCTTTTCATCTCTCGTTGTTAGATTATTGTTAGACGACATTCCATCTTTTCTTTCATTTGTTTTCTTTCTCGGCTGCCTTGTTCACCTATAAAAGGCAGGCCAACCTCTTGTAATGGTTAGCTTTGATAAATGAGAGTGTGATTTTAACCCCCTTTTGTCTTAGCTCACCTTCACCGAGAGTAAACCCTAGAGTGGCCTCACAGGTGAGATCCCAAGTTCCATAAACGAAGCTTGGTTTTTTTTCAGTCTTCCGTTGTTTCTATCTATCATCTATGCCTAGATCGACGATTGGAGGCCGATTGGATCAAATTCTGACAAATCTGTACGATGTCGACTCCATCATGCCATCATAAAAAATAACTCCAAACAAAGAATTCAAGTAGAGAACAATCAAAATGTAGTGGCAAAATCAGATCCAACCTTATAGGTAGTGTTTCCACTCTTCACTCAAGTGTATTGGCTCATATTTCTCTCACAATCCAATCCACTGAACACTCTTGTGCTTTGCAAAGTTCCTAAACAATATCGATCAAATGAATTCACTTTGAAGATCAAAAGGACTTATTCAATGGCATATAATGAAATTAGGCTAAGGGTGTGGTGTATGAAAGGTAAGCAAGGCTTAAATCCTAAAAGGTGAAAGGAATGAGGGTGGAGAATGATGAGTTCAAGTGTATAAACTGTTTTCATGTGCAATGTGCTCCAACAATTTTCTCACTCACTTCCTTGTTGTTCACACTTTTTTCTTTTCCAACTCTATTCCAATCGTGTTCCCTCTTATTTTTTTATTTGGATCCAACTTTTCACTATTGTTCCAGTTTTACATTGTTGTTCCAGCTTTGCATTGTTCTAGCCACTCTTTTCTCATATTTTTGCACCTTCAAAGATCACACATCCCCACACTCGAACTCAACACTATTCTACAACACATCCCAAGATAGAAACTTGGTTTTTCAGGGAAAATGGCTAGTTGCTGCCAGGATCTTATTTTCTCAAGAAAAAAGGTAAAATCTAGCTCAAAATGAGGGTGCAATGGTGATTTTTTAGGACAGGCTTTATTTGGCAAGTGGTTGCATAAAAAATGGCCTAAATCATATAAACAAATCACATTCCATGATCAGTTATATAGAGTAACAAAGCAAAGCCTAGAATGCCACTTTCATGAATAAATGCACACGCAAGAATGAAATTTTAGGCTCAATTCTCTCCATGGTTATATTGGTCAAGATTGTTCATGCCACACACTTTTCATGTAAAAACATACTTGAATCAATTATTGGAATAGAAGAAATGATTGAAATGTTCATTCACTCTAGCTAGACCATCTACAAACACATACAAAGCAAAGCTAGGCTAGAAAAGAGAGAAAAATGCACTACTGTGTAAACTGGTAAAAACATAACTAAGAGCCTACTCAACAAGCTTAAAATAACCAAAGAAACTTAAGGAACAACCAAAAACTAAAATTCTACCTAAAACTCAAATCTCACTGCCCAAACCTCTAAAAATACCCAAAAACTAGGCCAAAACTAAGATTATGCTAAAGGATGAGTAAATTGTGAAGACACTACCTAAACTACCTTAAAATGACTAAAGAATACCTAAATCTAACTCAGAACTTACTTCCTAAAAGGGATTCTAAAAATAACTACCTAAAACTAAGACTAGTCTACCCAAATGTATATGCATGTACTAAGCTAACTTATGGAAGTGTAATCTAACTATCTTGACAAGTTTCTAATGGCAAAATGTAACTAAAAGACAGCTCAAACAACTAAACTTAACTACAACTCAAAATTTAGCTACCTAGGAGAAAAATTAGCACCAATTAGGCTAAAAACTGTAGAATTTTAAAACTGAATCAAACTATTGTAAGAAACTGCTACAAACTACTTGGACAACTTTTAGAAAGCAAATGAAAGATGGAAAACATATCACAACTCAAAAACAACTAGAGAACTAAAATCTGCCTAATGGAACCTAATAAAAATGAACTAAAATGGCTAGAAACGTTAAAACTGAAAACTGTACTAATCTAGCTATTAGAAATACTAATCAGCTACCTAGACACATTCTAAAAGGTAAAAGTAAGACAAAAACTAAACTAAGTCAAAAACAGCAAAAGAATTAAAATCTGATATATGAAGACCTCATGATGCATTAAAGAATCAACTCCACACACTGTCTGCCAACTTCGAAATCAAACTGAAACTACCATAGTGCTCCAAATATTACATTTTAGCATTCAAATCAAAGGTAATGGAGTCGGGAATCCATTGCAACAAGAATCACTTTAATTGGATCACTATGGAGGAAATTATTGACCAGACAAACAAAGGAGTTCAAAGCTGTCAAAATTACGTTTTCATGCAACTTAATATAAATTCTCATGCTAAAACTTGTGAACACAGAAAATTAACTATGCAAACAAGTTCTAAATGACAAAAGAGCACTAGAAACTGGTCTATCTACTACGAACAACAAAAACTACAAAAATGACCTATTTAAACTTAAGAAATGTATGTTAGACTAAGGAAAACTATGGAGTGCAATAAACTAAAAACTGAAAAGTAACCCTTCACACAACTTTAAAATCATAAACTAAGCTAACTATATTCCTATCTACTTAAGAAAGCATGAAATCTAACATATGACAGTATGAACCGAAGAAACTTAGCTAAAAACAACAAAACCAAGACAATAATAACAAGAAGGAACCTTTGAAGGCACATAGGGGCATGCCCCCAACAATTTTTATATCTATGTAATTTAATTAATATATAATTTTAAATATATATTTAAAATTAATATTTTAATATATTTGATATTTTAAAAATTTTTTATATATCTATATTTAATATATTTCTATTCTTTTTTTTTGTTTTTCACATTTTCAATTTTACCTTTTAATATTTTTAAAAATAAAACTAATTATTTTATTAACATTATCTTTTAAGTGATCACTTATTTAATTTAATCATTTTTTATTTGACTGTTTTTATTTGAAACTTAACCATTATATATGTAAATTAATCATAATAAAATTATAAAAATTATTTGTATTTATTTTATAATTATAATGATAACAATAATTATAATTTTATTACTTCTTATTATCTTAAAAAAAGTAAATACAATATTTTTACCGGTTCATTTAAAAATGTGAAGTTAGTCCTTTAGTTTTTTTAGTCCCAATTTGATATCGGTTTTTGAAAAAATGATGCAATTTGGTCATTTTTCGTTAAATTTTCTAAATCAGATCAAGGTTTTTTAATCAAAATTGAAGTTGTGAATAAGGATGATTTGTTTTGTTGGTGTAACTGACATAATCTTAGAGTCAATCATGATGAAAAATCCTTGCTCCGCTTCAAGAAATTTAATGAAAATAAGCAAATTGCATCAATTTTTAAAAAAATCGGACCAAATTGAGACTAAAAAAACTAGAAGACCAACTTGACATTTTTTAACAAAAAATGGACCAAAAGAGTAATTCAACCAAAATTTTGACATCCAAAAATATTGATCGAAGATCTGCCACTAACAACAACCTAGTCTAATCTTAAAACAACAATCAGAAACTATCTAATCTGATTTATACAAGTTTCAAACAACAAAAGAATCTATTACAAATTAAGAAAAGAAGATACTACAAAAGTTACTACATCACCCATTTTCTTTTATTGACACGTATCATAAAAAATAGTTTTTTCATCATTTTAAAAGTCTGGTATAAAAGGACTCGGGTTCAAATCCTACAAAAGTCAATTTGTTTTTATTTTTTCATTTCTTTATAATTTCAACTAGAGTTGTCAAAATGGGTAACCTGGCCCAACCCGGCTCGACCATCACGGGTTGATGATTTAGTGAGCCAACCCAACCCGGCTCACTTTTTAGCGAGCCAAAAAAATTTGAACTGGCCCGGTCCACCACGGGTTGGTGGGTTAAACGGATTGACTCACGGATTCACTTAATTAAAAAATATATTATTTTTTTATTTTTTTCAATCAAAACTAAATTGTAATTCTAATTAAAATCTAAATAAACTTTAATACAATCCAAATATAAACCAAAATAAAAAAATACAAATTATTTACGTGTGGGATAAAAAAACAACTTAACATGACCCAATAAAGCCCAACTTAATAAAAAAAAAAACACTTGTGTGACCCTTTTATCTGCATGTTGATGAGCCAACCTGACTCACCACGGGTTCAACCCGGATGAGTCGGGTTCTAAATGTCGGGTCAAAAATCAATCCGTATTGAAATTTGTAAAAATATTTCAACCCAACTCGGCCTGAACCCGTGTGAGCCGGGTTGACTTGCGGGTTTCAACCCATTTTGACAGCTCTAATTTCAACTATAATATTAATTATAAATAATATTATTATTTGAAATATTTTTATAATTATTAGTATTTCTAATTATTAATAATATTATTATAAATATTATTTATAGTGATAGTAGTAAAATTATAACAAATATTAGTATTATTATTTTAATAATAATAATAATAAAATTGTTATTATTATTATATGTTACTATTATATATTATTACTATTAGTATTATTAACATTATCAGTAGTAAAGTTATTACTCTTATTTGTAATATATAATATTATTACTATTATATATTTTTGTTAGTAATTACGTCTCAATATTTATTAGATTATGATAAATTATTTTTTTGTCTTAAACTTAAAAAAAAATAGGTATATTGATAAATATATGATTAGTTTAAAATTTTACTCCAACATCTTACTGTTGATGTTCATACCCATTCAAATTTGAAGGATTTGTCAATCATTATTGAATTATGTCAATCTTATTATCAAAACAAAATTCGGAATAAGAAGAAAGATGAATTTCTTGAAGACAATATAGTTATTTACATTAAAAAAGGAATAACTAGAGTTTTTTATTCCGAATAAATTATTGATGAGTTCAAAATTTTTTACTATAAATTAGTTTGACTTCTCCAAAATTATTGGTCAAGATTCGTCACGGGATATTATTATCAACTATAATTAATAATCATTATTACTATCAACTATAAATATTATTATCATTATTATTAATTATAACTATTTCTATTATTATATTACTATTATTAATAAAAACTATAATTATTATAATTGTTATTATTATTATTATTGCTTTTATTATTATTGTTAGATACACATTTTACTTTTACTTACTATGTAAGAATCATGTTTCAATTACTTGTCATTTTTATTTGTTTTATTGTTCATTAATCTATACATTTGAACAATTATTTCAATTAAAAAAAATATACTACAAGAAAAAGGTATTTTAATAGGGTTTTTTTTTAGGGGTTAAAACAACCTCCAGTAAAATCAACACGTAATTGGGGTTTTTCAAACCCCTGAGAAGTCCCAATCATTTTTTTAATGAAGCCTAGCAAAGCTTTACATTTTGACTCATTTTCATCTTTTCCTTTGCCCGTATTATTTTTACTTTTTCTCCCAAGTGCTTATCTTCCACGATGCTTGTAAAACCTATGCTTCAAATCTTCGTCTCGAATAAGAAAAGACATTTTCACGTTGCGAATCTTCGTCTGAAACCAATTTCGCTCTTCGATTGTGCATCTCTCAATCACAACGTTCAATTAGTAAGGTTTCTTTTCCCTTTTTGATTTTCGAATTTCTCATGCCCTAAATCTCTTATTCACTCCAATTACATTCATCTTGCTCTGAATCAGTTTTAAGAGGTTGAAACTTAAGAGTGTATTCTAGTTAAGTTCTTTGGGTTATTATATCACTGTATTAGTTTATGCATAAGTTTGTCGATGTTTATTTGTTTCAACTTTTTTTCTACAATGACTTTTAATTGTTTTTTCACCTAGAAGTGTTCATGAATAAAAATTTCTGAACAGATCCTTTTTGTCTTTTCCCATACTAATAATGTTTCGGAAACTATTTCTTTTTTGTTTTTTTTTTTGTGCCTAAGGCTGGTGCCTATTAATGTATGGAGCTGGAAATGCTGCTTAAATATGATGCTCGTATACTCTAAGGGAATGAAATAGTCAATTGTTTAGCATCAGGGTGGTGTTTTATGTGATAATGTCTGAAAGGTGTTCTTGTGGTTATGAATTTTATAAATACAAGGGATCAAAAACTTG
>Ga0214542_1005827_pt1 | contig 23082 bp, 9 predicted proteins | sample CNSS1metaG_FD_160096 | JGI IMG/M metagenome (GOLD analysis project Ga0214542, IMG submission 160096) | Root nodule microbial communities from cowpea collected in UCLA plant growth center, Los Angeles, California, USA - CNSS1 | ecosystem: Host-associated > Plants > Roots > Nodule | place: USA...
TTTTTTTTTTTTTTTTTTTTTTTTTTTTTTTTTTATATATATATATTTAAAAAATATATATTTTATTTATATATATATATATATATATATATATATATATATATATATATATATATTAAAACAAGTTTTAGTTGACATTAATTGAAAAACTGTTATCTCAACAATATTTCTATTTTTCTTATGTTGACAACTATTTAAGTAAAGTCAAATTAAAAAGAATAGGTAAAATTTATCTGAAAATTTTCAACTTTTTACTTTTTAGGTGAAATTTAAAATTATCTATTTTTAAGTAATCTAATTATTTTCGTGAACTTTTTGAATTTTAGTTTGTCTTAAAATTCTTTATCTAAATAACATAATTTATTGTAAAACAATTGTATTACTCTCTTAAATATAAATTCGAAAAGGAAAATAATATTTTAACCCACTTTTTTTGACTCACTTTTAATCCATCACTCTTAGATTATTTATTTTAATTTTTTTTAGTGATGTGATGTGATAATCTAAAAATGATGAGAGTGGTGAATTAAGAGTGGATCAAAAAAATGGTTAAAGTATCATTGTCCATTCAAAAAATATTATTCTAAAAAATTTGAGTAATCCAAAGAAATACGTGAAGTCCAGGATGAAACTCCCACGTATCACGTGGGCCTGGAAGGCCCAATAGCTTGCGTGTTTTTCTTCCCCAAATTCCCCTTTCATGTAAAACCTACCACAATTTTCGCCATCGCGGATTGGAGCTTGAGCGGTTGTGCCAACTCTAGAGAAAAATATAATTGAGGTAGCGAAGTTCGTGTGATGATACCAAGCTTTTGCATCCTTTATTTCGTTCTTTTCGCTTAAGATTGCATCGTTTCATTCCTAATGTTAAGTTACTCAGTTCAATTCATATAATTCTTTTGATTTCATCTTAAACGAAAGATTAGATTAATTTATGATCATAGTTCATTGGACTTGCGATGTATGGAGGAAAGAATAATTAATGTCCTGATTTGATAACCATGAATTTTGTTGTAAGAAAATCACTAGGGGCAGATTATGGCTTGTTTGGATAAGTATGTTTTAAGAGAAGCTTTGTAAAGCACTTTTAGCTCTGTATCAAATAAGCCAGTTATTGATTACTATCTACAATGATGACGAATGTTATGGTATCTGTTGTAACTTGTCTTAGTTTTCTCTCCAGGAAGGTTATACACCATGGTCAATGCCACCAAAGGAGTCTTCATTTCCTGGTATCACCTCTTGGAAAGTTGTATAATTATGACTGTTGTAAGCCAAATATTCTAATGGTTATTTTTACAACTAGCTATTGTTGGAACCTCTACATACTATAACCTCTTGCCGGAAGTTTTGGTTTATTAACATACAAACAACCAGTCACTAATGGGGTATCAAATTACCATAGTTGGAGTGAACATGGTTTACTTTTAATTAATTTTTCCTTTCATTTATGTAATCTGCATCAATGATTGGCTAAATTGTCTTGTGCAGTGACATTCCCATGGCACAATATATCATCAATATGAATGCTTCATTTCCTGCAGCTGATAAGTTCATTATACATGTCTTGGATAGCACCCACATGTTTGTCCAACCTCATATGGAGGGAATGATAAGGAGTCAAATCGCCAAGTTTAGAGAGGACAACACATATGTCAAACCTACTTGACTCCGCATAGCTTTTCTGGCCTTCTCAATTTCTATCTCCCAGCAACTGTTGCAGTGCTTATGTAAGAGCATTTAATGTTCTTTATAGTTTTCATAGTGCGCAGGGAAAAATGATATGTAATAAGTATAATTTTCCCTTTCTAAAAGAAATTATCTGTTGTTCCCTCTCCCACAACTCCACTTTCCAAAGTAGATTAGATTTACCAGTTTTATATGACGTTTGTTCTTACAAATAATAACTCCTTTCACTTTCTGAGAATTGCCATCTTTTGGTGGCTTGTTTACAGAAATAGGGATTTTACTTAACACATTTTCACGAATGCTAAACAGGAAGACATTATTCTGAGGACTAAATTCGAACTGTTGCATATTAGCATGATGTAAAACCATCTATTTCTTCTTTAAATTGATATTTACATATATGTTTAAGAGAAAATAGATAGGAAATACTATAACATGCATTCATTTTTTGACTTATTTACCTTTTTACTTTCTTCTCCTATTAGTGTTTAAAGTGAATCATTTCGATAAAAACAGACAAATCAGTTTTGTTTATTCAAATTAGTTATGTGGAAGTAAATACAAATGGCTAAAGAAGCTGGTTAGTGGATATATCATGGTATGTTTAAAAAATGTCACAGATTTTAACTTGTTCTTAAAAGTAACCATTAATTGAAAAATATGTTTTCATAAATATAAATTATAAAAGTAAATATTCAATTAAGCAATACATAGACTAAAATATCAGTTAAATAAAAGTTTAGTGCGTGTATTGCTAAGAAATAAAATAGTATTTGCTTTCAGTTGTTCACCTTATGGAGAATTTTACTCCATATAGTGAGTGTGCTGTTTAGCTGTTACTTTCTAGTAGATTTTCAGTTTTTAAAATTATGTGGAGTCGCTTGGGGCTGTTATGAAGTGTGGTCAGTAATTTAGTGACCTGTTTTTGGGGTACAATTAATTCTTTTTAAATGATTAAAGGAACACATTTTGCTCTACAACGTTGTATCGCCCCTTTGACATTTATCTGTGGTATCAGAAGTTATAAACCAGTGAAACGTGTGACTCAAACACAAGAACTACTGAGACCTCGTTGCAACTGTTGGATTATGCTTATGGAGAATTTCTTGTGATATAGTCGCATAGAAGTTTAGTTCCTTAAAGTTGGATTCGGAAAATGTCTATTTGAGCACACTTTTTGTTAAAGACTGGAGATAGTGGTAAACTGCTTATTGTTTACTTGTACTTGAATTATCTTATATTTACTTGAAGTTGGTGGCATCTTTGAGAACTTTTAAGAAATATTCAATGAATGAATTTGAGAACTTGGTGCATTACTTTCTAATATTAATAATTATTGTTTTCATTATGTCTCTTTTACTTAGATTTTACAAAATGTGATAATTTTAAATTTTTCTCCTAACCTTTTCTAACATGCAATTTTATATCTTAGACTTAAGTTTAAAAGAAAAAAAATTATAAATTCTAATTATTATTATCAGTTTAATTTTTTTATACAATTTCATTTAGCTGATGTGCTATAATATTTATTACTATAAAAAAAATAATGAAAATAATTTAAGCACAACTATAGGTATACTCATTCTCCAACAATAATAATACAGAAATTTCATTAGGATTAAGATCTTTATTTCAAGAAAAATGATAAATATAGTCAAACCTTCCATCCATCTGTTACAATCCCTAATTACATAGTAAGAAGAAAACAAAAAAAAAAAAAAAAAAAAAAAAAATGAAAAAAATGTAGAACGATAGATACGACAAGATGCAGCTTTAACGTTAACATGGACATTTACACGAGTTTTCTTTCTTCATCACACTATCTAACCAAACACACGAACTTGTTTTGCCTTGGGACACACATCCATGAAACGAAATACACTTATGCTCTTGATATTGTTTTGACAAGAGAATAATACCAAAATATTCTCGTTACAAACAAATACATGAGATATGCAAAGAAACTTTTTCTAAGTCATAAATTTATTGGAGATGTAAATATAAATCAACATGCTTTTGGAAAACTTGTACTAATAAAGCACACCATATAATGCTTGTGTTCCCTGCCGAAGAAAATAGATAGGATGGAGCACTTCTATCTCAATTGTTGAAGCTGAAATCTTATACCACTTTTAGAACTCAAAATATACACTGTTTATTTCAAAAATCAGCTAAAATATGTATCCAATAGAACCAATTAGTTTGGCAAGAAATGAGCAACACAAGAACTTTTCACCATCACTTGGCATTCCCAATTTGTCTATTGGCTGCATAACAGTTTTATCAAGGATCACCACTTAACAGATTAATGAGTGTAGATATAACAATCTATTATTATCAGCTCTTAGAATTCAATTTCTCCAGGAGGATTCTGTTTAGGAGACCTGGATTTGCCTTGCCTTTAGATAATTTCATTACCTGCATTTGGACAAGAAAAAGTTACTGAGATATGAAAAGAAAAAAAAAACATGAAATTTGTTTTCACTCCTACATGTTTCATACCTGGCCGGCAAAAAAACCTTGTAGTTTAGTTTTGCCTCCTCGATATTGCTCCACTTGTTTTGGATTCTCAGCAATCACTTTCTCCACCATTTTTTCAATTTCAACAGGATCTACTATCTGTCATTTCCAAAGGCAAAAGCCGGTTACAACATTTTCATTCTTTCTCAGTGCAACAACCAATGCCAAAGATGCAGCCTCAGAGCAGAGGTTTCACATTGCATGTTCAGACAAATTCAAGTTTTTCTTTTGAAAAAAAGAATTAAAACTCAATAACATCTCAAACGCCACAAAATCTAAATAATCCAGTATAGTTGCTAAATTTGTATTTGAACTCCTAAGCTAGCAACTTTGTGCTTCAGTATCAAAGCATTTATGTTGACTCTTGTTGAATTCTGTCAAAAACACAAGACACAGTAAGAACTACAGTAATGGTTAATTTTACAACTTACCTGAACCAAGTCCTTTTTTTCTATGAGGCCCTTAACAGTTCCACCTTTAGCCAATAGCTCAAATAATACCTGCAAACAAATGAACACAATGAAAAAATACAGAATGCTTAAGCCCAAATTTAGATAATTCAGCCACAACTGCTCAATTGTCTTTTCTTGTTTTCCAATTCATTGAGACAGTCTTATTCAAAGTCAAACCAGAAATGCAGAAAGAAGTAGAAAAGGAAGGAACTGCAGAGAGAACAAAGAGAAGCATATACTGAAAACTGTATCATAACTATATTTCAAACTTGATGGTAACAAAATGAGTGTGATAAATCAAAGATCCAAGTTTCCTAATTACCATATTTACATGGCACAATATACATAGGCATAATAATAGAACATGTTTTAAACAGGAACAAAATATTAAAGTTCAGTGATGATTAAGGCTCTAATGATTAAACCCGGATTCAGAGATCAACATTTTTATAAACAAATCCCCACACTTGGCTTGGTCCATAGTCAGAATACACTAAAACAACCGACTTCCCACCGTAGTAAAGCATATGAACAAATCATTGTGAAAACTTGAAGGTAGAGCAACTTAATGTTTCAAAATTCTGTGAGAATCAGGGAAGCTTAGAGTACTGCACCATCATTCGTGCCAAATCAAACATACCTCCTTCCCAATCTTGCCACTAATGGTTCCACCTTTGATGGAAGCTATCAACTCAGATAACTCTTCAGGTGTAAGCTTTATTTCATTTATTGTCAACTTTTCATTTTTCATGAAAGCAGCAATATCACTCATTATCCAGTTGGCGACTAGCTTTGGATCAGCACCTTTTGCAAGAGTTGCATCAAAAAATTCTGCAATCTAATACATCAATTCAGAAGAAAAAGAAAATCACGTTAAACCATTTGTGGTAATACACTTCATTGTAATCTACTATTTCGCTTCTAACGTGTAATGTACTTGATTGGGGGGGATTTAAAGAGAATCAATGGAGCCTACTTGGACTTACGAAAATCGTTTCACTTTGATAAGCTATTTTAAGTTTATTTGAATAAATTTCACAGTCACACTTATGATATAAGTTCTTGCATCGTAAGAGTTTATTGAGTAAGTTGTTTACTTATATTTCTTTCAAATATTTATACCTAAATCTTTAGTACATTGTTTTATTAAGTTCACCTATTTTCAGTCCACAGAAAACTCACATTTTTATCATTAGCCAGGAAAAGAACATCTTGCATGCTTAAGCCCATCTGCTCATATCTTCTCCGCTTAATTTCTGGAAGCTCTGGTAAAGATTTGATTATATCATCAACATATTCCTGAGAAAGAATTACTGCTGGAAGGTCTGGTTCTGGAAAATATCGATAATCGGCAAGCCCTTCCTTTTTCCTCATCGTAATTGTTCTCTAAACAGAAAAACAAGTTATTTATGAATACTGGTCTGAAGAGAGAAAAATGAAAACATAATCTTGCACTTGCTACACTACACTATAAACAAAAAATATAGCACTAGCCTGAGAGCCTTCTTCCCATAACCGAGTTTCTTGTACTATCTGATCTTCCTGGCCTTGACTATGGAGTTGCACCTGCCTTGAAATTTCATAATCAATTGCTCTGGTCACTGAAGAAAATGAGTTCAAATTCTTTATTTCAACCTGCCAGTAAGTAACAATTGACCATATTAGCTACTAAGTCTGTAATATATTGTGTGCTCATAGAATTTTGCAATAATATGACAATACTCAATTTTCTCATCGACAAGAGAACTGCTGCTAGCAATTATTCTTTATTTCATTCTTTGGGGTAAATTTATAGAAACTCAAATTCTGTGCAAGTAATTGTTTTCATAGAGAACAGAAAACCACGTTGATAATTTCGGACTATAATCTACTAGCCAAGAAGTAAAGTAATTGCATACATTTATTGAGAACATGTCATGCTATCAAGGTAAGTAACACCAAAAATTTTACATTTTTGTTCTATTGCTTTCAAAAAATCTATTTCACAAGACATTAAACACAAAATTATTATGGCAAATGGCTTTTAAAAATGTAAGGCTAAATTACACTCATCTCCATGACTAAATATACCCATGGAAAGCTTGTTAAGAGTCGCTAGCCAAGTTCATTTACATTAAAATGGAGTTTAGTGTTGCACATTCCATATCTAGTATATTTAAAAGAAGAGGAGAGGGTAGTACAATTTAATTTACCCAAAAAAGATTATCATGCTCGTCTAAGCTACGCTTTGGTGCAAACAGAACTGGTCAAGAATTGACACCCAAAAACTCATTCTGAGTTTGTTTTGTTGAAAAGAATATTTTCTCTGTCTAATAGGACAAGATTAACTGTAAACTATATTCTTAATATCTTCCATCCTTATGATTGCAGGGAGAAAACTCAACTTGAACCAACAATGACTAATTAGAGTAGGGATGACACTGACGACTATAAACAAACTCCATTCGATTTTAACAAGCTTCCTAACAATTTAACAAGGTGCCAATTCTAGAAGTCCAATAATTGGTGTGTAAAAAACCTTTAATTATTTATATCGAAGAAATAGCTAGATACCTTAGTCCCAAACTTTGATTGCCCAATAGGTCGTATTGATACATTTACATCACAACGAAGAGAACCTTCTTGCATATTGCCATTGCTCACTCCCAAATACCTCACCAACCTCTGTAGTTCTGCAGCATATTCCGCTGCTTCAATACCATTTCTCATATCAGGCTCAGAAACTATCTCAAGCAAAGGTACCCCTGCCCTATTAAGATCAACCTGTCATGAAACACCACTAACTTTAACATGCTTGTATCATAGATAAAACTTGTTGGGTTTTTGGTATTCATGTTAATGAATGGAACTGACCAATAAATGTGTTCCAAAATAAGAATTATTCATCAAAGAACTTATTTAACTTATAAAATAAGTTAAAAATTCATTTTATCTTATTTACCCCCTCTTATAAGTACTTACAAAGAATATCTATCCAAACAGAAGCTAAATAAGATTGCAACTTGCAAACTGAAGTAATGGTGAAGAAACAAAACCTGTGAGTAATTTCCATTCTCTGCGTGTAGGAGCTTTCCTGCATCTTCTTCCATGTGAACCCTTGTAATGCCAAACCTCTTGTGGCCCCCGCCAAACTCAACTGGAATATCCACATCAAGAAAACCAGCTGAAGCAATTGGCACATCAAACTGAGAAATCTGGTACCCCTTTGGAAGGTCAGGGTAGAAATACTGCTTCCTATCAAACTTGGAGTTGAAAGCCAAGTTGCAGTTAAGAGCAAGGCCCAATTTGACAGCAAACTCAATGACCTTGGAATTCAAAACAGGTAAAGCACCCGGCAAGCCCATGCAAATGGGGCAAATGCTGCTGTTGGGTGGAGAACCATAATGGTAAGGGCAGCCACAAAAGGCTTTGGTCAGAGTGGAGAGCTGAACATGTGTTTCAATGCCAATGATGGCTTCATAGTTTTTTGGGATTTTGTCAAGCTTTTTGGACTGGGTGCTGCTTGTTGAAACCTTGGTTTGAGGTTGCCGCTGTTGGGTGTCTGTTTGGGATTGTGTGGCTTTCGTCGTCAAATGATAAACCCCATTTCTTTGTCTGAGTAACGTTGATGGATAAAGCAGAAAAGGGTGAACTTGAAAGCTTCTGAATATTGCAGAAGCCATTTTGGGAGTTATTAGAAAAGACGAAGTAACAAAATAACCTTAGAAATCAAAATTCGCAGATACAGTTGTTGTCCTGTTCTCAACGACGAAGAAATTTTGTGCCCAAAATTTTCATTTTCTTTTTTCCAAAGGTTGGTTACTCTAAGTGATGGCTGATCTGCGTTCTTGGCCAACGATGACCGAGGAAGACAACAATGGTGATAACCCACTGACAGCCTTAAACCCTTAAACGCATCGTTTAGAATTAAAAAGTTGTTGTAAAAGAAAAATAAAATTTAAAAAATGTACTATATTTTTATATTAAAGTTTAGGATTTAAGGCTTGCATAAATTTTGCCTCTCTTAATATATAGACTAGATAAGTTTTACGTTTTTAACTAAATATGAGTTTTTTTTTTTTAATTTGAAAATCAAATTCACTAATATGAAAAATATAGACTTTAATCACGTTTAGTTTAGAATATATTTGTACTAAACAAAATGAATTGTGCATATAGAATTGGAGAGTTGTTTAAGATAATAGAGATAGAATTCATTAGTTATTATTTGTAGGGCTAATATATAAAATTTGTAAATTATATAATGAAAGAACTATAATATTGCAAATGTTATTAATACTACAATTATTACTATAGGTTAACATACCATTTTATCGTGTAAAATTCTCAAAATTTCATCTTTTTTTCTAAAAAATTCTTTAAATTAACCTACCAAACCGTCTTGAATACCATTTCACTCAAAAATTATCAATCAAAATAATATATCTGACCTAAAATTGAAAAATATCAAATTTGTCATATTCGAAAGCTTAACTTCACTCATTACAATTTTAAAAATTGTTTTAAAGAAGAATAACAATAACTTTTGTCACGAACTTGGAACTTTTGTCATGAAATATTTAAAAGTATTCATAACTTGCCCGAGACATTGCTTAAAAATTATTGAATAGTTGTGAGTCTCAGTCATAATAACAAGAAACATAACACATGAATATGAAGAACTTCTTACGCCATCAGAAAAAGTTATTAAATAACTGCTGTGTTAGATGTTATAAACTTAATATAAAAGGGAAACAAATTTAAATTGAACTCCTCTTACGTATTTGATTTTTTTACAGAAGTTTTAGTCATTTAACTTCTCCAAAATCCAAGGTATATATATATATATATATGTTTGTATTGATTCATGAGAAAAGCACAATATATTTTATCTTTTATTTCCTTCTATAAATATATGGAGACTAAACAAAGTCCAAAACTAAGAAGATCATTGCATAATCTGAAGCTATATATTATATAATCAATGGAATATGGATCATGCAGAATAATAACGTAAATATGCATCCAATATCTAATGGTTTTGACAACAGACTGATAACTCCAATTCATGCTTATTGAACAATCCAAATACACAAGTAGATATATTGAAACTTTTCCAGGATACATATTCATTGATGATATACATATATAGTTGCATAGTTGCTACTTGTCCTTCGAAAGCACTGGACAAATTACCTATTTCCTGCACAAAAAGAACAAAGGGCAAACTTGAAGCTAATGTAGTTTTCTTAACACTAGCTAGCAATCTGAAATATATATGATCATTTCAATCATATAAGAGGGCAAAAGTTCGAAATACAAAAACAATCAAATAATTTGGAGGTAGACTAACTAGGTGAGTAAGCAAATTTTCTACACTAAACCCAATTAGGGAATCCACTTTGAGCTGAACAACTGTACAGGTTAAGCTACCACAACAGAATACTCATCAAGAAGAAAGGTAGTGTTGAAAAGTAAATGATAGCAAAACTGACCTGTGCAACATTATATGTTCTATATAATCAAATCTTTAGCACTCAAGACTGCAAGAGCTTCTCAATGTCTTTCTGCAAGAGGAAAAATATAACTTAATTGACGCACGATCTTGATCTTAATCTTATTATATGACACTGGACAAATTTGGTTGTAGTTAAATGTTGGGTTTCAGTTTACACTATTTAAGAGGATAGGTAGCATCTATGCCAGCAATCCAAATATCAATCCAACATTTACTGAAGTTAAAATTGACCCCTTTTGTTTGCATCATTATTATACATAGAAATCAAACTTAATATATATATATATATATATATATATATATATATATATATATAAAAGCACTCATAACATGTCTAACCTCGATTTTCAAAGGTGAGGTGGTAGGTGCATATCTCTCCACAACCTTCCCTTCTTTGTTTACTAAGAACTTTGTGAAGTTCCACTTGATACCATCTCCAAATATTCCTCCTTTCTGCTCTTTCAAAAACTTGTAAAGGGGAGCTGCATTCTTGCCATTGACTTCAACCTGCAATGAACTATATTAGGATGATTTTCATGTAAAATGGCACATGGAGCAGTATTCAAGCAAATATTCCACATGCATAAACAGTGTTAATGCAGGAAAATATACGTCATGTCAGGCCAAGATAGAATAGTACACATAAAAAGGAAAAAAATAGAGCAAATAAAATATGGGGTGATTGTCATTTATCAGAAATCACCTTATCAAAGATAGGAAATTCAGCTTTGAACCTAGTGCAAACAACTTCCTGAATTTCTTCATTGTTTCCTGGCTCCTGTCCAGCAAACTGGTTGCACGGAAATGCCAAGATTTCAAATCCTGGAGAGGGAAACCACTCGGAAGTCTCAGTTTTACAAATTCACATCATGATGAATATAGTTGACAAATTTCTTTCTTTTCCTTTTTTGTTCAAGTGTTTACCTTGATTCTTGTACTTGTCGTACAATACATTCAATTCTTTGTAATTTGTCTGTGTCAAACCACTGCACCAGTGAATTAAATGTTATTAGTTACAGACTAATAAAATTGGGGCGAAGAATAGTGTCCAGTAATTAGCTATACAAACAATAAAACCAAGTCTTATCTCACTAGGTGGTGTTAGATAAATGGATCTAACAATGGCGGCGAACTCTGTCAGAAACCAAAATTTCATGAAATTCATTTATACCAAGATTTCTTTAAACAGGTTTCTCAATGTTCTGTTTGCTCATCCTCTACCTATTTTAATTGGACAATTTTCTATCATCTTTTCTATGTGGATCCTTGGTCTTAAAAACCTGAATGAAATAACCCACCCTGAGTAAGTTTGTTCCATTTTCAGGCCTGTCGATCCTACTCCAACTTTCTCTAGAACTGGATACAACTGTTACTGACAATTGAGCTTATATTTTCTAATTTAATAACATTAAAAAATATCATAGCAGATATCATACATGAAACACATAATACATATCTTGATAATATCAATGCCATATATTGTATCTTCTTAAGCACAACTGTTAATAAGAAACAGAATGTTGTGTAGCATCATCCAACCTAGAAACCTATGTTTTAGCCCAAAAATCTATGGCTTTTCAATATCTGTATACCCTATAAGGATTATTTCACATTAAATTCACCAGCAAAGGCTCTAATCTGTCTCTTTCTCTCTCACACACACACATAACAACCATACAACATTTTCCTACAGTCCATATAACACATGTGAATTTTTAAAGCTTCAATAAAGTTGCTAGCTGAAAGTGAATTTGTCGACAGTGAATGAAGAAAGCAGAGCAATATAAAGAACGTGGATTAACAGTAACAGATAAATAAGGTCAAACTGAGATGCATAAAGAAATACATCGGTAAAATTAGTATTTGGGTAAAAGAAATGTGACCCAAAATAAATTTATCAGCGTGAATCAATCAAATTTTGTTACCATTGTGAGGCAACATTCACAATCAGTATAACCTTCCCACTGTAATCATTCAGACTCACATCATTTCCACGGATGTCCTGTAAATATAGTTCACACCAGAAACAAAAATAAATAATCAAAAATAAAAAGACTTCATCCAAGCAGTTAAGTACTAACCACAGATCAGCAATAAATATAAATCAGCACATCAAAATCAACCAGGCTTGTCCTAAAAATTTTGGTAGGACAAAACAAACACGTTATACAGAATCGGACATAATACACAAATCAATAATCAGCGAAAACAACCTGAACTCAAACTCAAATCATTTTCAGTTAATATTATAAACAACATTAAGAAAAACAAATCTAAATTTTACAGCCTTGATGAAGCAGATATGCAGCAAGGTCATGAATTGAAAAGAAAATTTGATCAGCAAGCTCCTTTATCATTGAAATACAACAATATATAATCAGAAGCTACAAAAACATAATTAAATCGTCTTAGTGTGCACTTTTGTTAATCTATTCCATATTAGTGTGCACTTTTGTTAATCTATTCCATCTTTCACAGGGTATCTTCACCCACCCACCAAGCAACTAGAGTGCGAAAGCAATTGGGCAGGAGCAAGACTCAAGCTTTAAAGTAATCAAACAAGTGGGTATGAGCAGACAACAATTTCTAAGCAGATGCAGTGAAAAGAACGAACCTTGACAGTGAAGTCGTAAATGGAATTGGAAGATTGTTCAGCCATGAAAGAAGGAGTTGATGAATAAGTGCGAGAATAGAAGAAGAAAGCAAAAACCAAAAAGAGGAGAGAAATGCAGTTCCAGAAAGTCAACAAATTCATGCCAACTAATCAATGCAATGTTCTCAACCGATTTTATACCCTAAATGGTTAACGTGGCTCTGTTGCTATCTAGGAAAATGCACGTCACGATGTGAACATGTGAACACAAATTAAATAATCCGAATCAGAATCACGCTGTCATACAGCGGGGATTGAACAGAATAAAACCTAAAACCCTGCTTTTCCCTTCAAGAAAATTTGCAAGATTGTTTTTGTTAAAATAATCAATCACTACTCTATTTATTATGAATTTAATTTCCATACACAAACTTTTATGTTATTAATTCTAATATTAAAATAATTATTATAAAAATTATAAACTTTTCATATAGGATATCATGTGTTTAAATGACAATTAAAAATTAAATTATTAATAGGTTTTTATAAATATAAAAAATTAAAAAATAATGTTTTAAAAAATTATCATAATTTTTAAAATCATGAAAAAAAGTTTATATATATATATATATATATATATATATATATATATTAGTCCTTGGAAATCTCAGACGAATTAGCCATCTCTAGCACAACACGACAAAATTTAAGCTGATGTTGATTTTGTTAAGACAACTAATACGAAAGAGCTACAATAATTTCAATCTTGTAAGGCGGCAAAAGTTTGAAATACATAAACAAAAAGGTAGATAAAAATAATAATCTCCTTTATTAATGTTATACATACAAATGAGTAGATAAGAAAATAAGTAAAGTTTTTAAAAAATAATAATGGTTATATTAAACTAGAATGTTAAAAATTAATATTTAAAAGTTTAAAAACTATAAAAAATTAGAGAGTAGAAAATTAATGTTTCAAAAATATTGCAAAGTTCAACAAATGTTGAAAACTAGAAAAAATAAAACCTGTTGTATTTACTTTTAGTCTATTACAAATCAATTTTATGATTCTGAGATTTGAATCTTAAATTACATCATTTGGTACCTTAACTTCTTTCATTTATAATCAGATTTATCATGTCTGATTTCATCAAATATTTAAGCTTTACATCCTGAAAGTGAGTAAACACAATGTAACAACTAAAAAACACAAAATATTTGAACACTTGGCTTTTCCTGTTAAAGTCATGATATTATTTTTATGGTAACAAGAAATAACAAAAAGTTACTTTTAAATTCTAAACAAATTACTGATTAAAAATGTTGGATTAAATTAGCTGAGAAAGTGTGATAGTGAATAAGAAAAAATAGGGAGATTTCATTTACCTAATTAGAGTTTAGAAGAACAAAACTGAACTCTCATTCCTTTATTTTGTTAGAAGCTACTTACAATACAAATGAAAGAAATCATTGTTCCTATATCTACCTCAGCTAAAAGTATTGACCAAACAAGGACACATCCATACTTGGGATATATCATATATGTATATATATGCAGGTCATCATTTACAGAGAAATATATAACTTTTAGAAAAAATTTCCTTGCTTTTTCCATTTTTCACTGTCATGAACCAGTATTTAACAAAGAGAACTTAGCCCATAAGCATATCTTACCCTTGTCCAAGACCAACCTTGCCCCAGTGACCAACCAATGGCCAGGACTATCTTGTGGACCTTTACACAACTGTGACGCGTCTACAAATTTCAACAGCTTTTGCGTTTGCACAGGCACCGGGGGTCCTGTTGGAAACACACTTGAGTCCAAAACCACAACTGGTTTTTTCTCTTCTTTACCCGAAATTGAAGTGCTTATTAATGAGAAAATGCCAGACCTCTGTGATAACCCAGAGGAACCCTGTGTCCAATTTGATTTTACAACCACACAATTAGACACCTGGGAGAACAACAACCTCAGATGAAGGACACTCCTTGATTCATGTTTCTTCACATGAAGTTGTGCACCTGTTACTATAAAGGCCACATCTTTATCAGAGCTCCATCTAGGATCGTACTTTACTGGAGCTGTACATACATGGGAAAATTTCTTCCCATTAATTGCTTCAAAGAAACGCTCGTCACTGATTTCTTCTGACCATATTGAGGATTCCTGTATTTTGTCCTTAAGCATTATTGGAGTGTTCAATAGATGTTGCACGTGTATGGCTAATCTGTGTCACCAAACATCCTAGTGAGCACCACTCATTGACCAAACCAAATATTCTTAGCTAGGAATGATGGTTAGACAGAATTATGATTTGATTGTACTTTTAGTCTATCATGCATCAATTTTATGACTTTTACCACCTTAATTTCATCAATTTGTCCTTTATATTGAATTAGAAGACAAACTATATTAAGAAATGAATTTAAACCTAATTCCGTCTCATAAAATCAATTTGTAAAATTAGATTTGCATCTATTTATATACTGTGAATTAGTCTTATTTCTAGTTAATATGGGATCTCTATCAAATTGTGATAGATAAAATGCAAGCAAGCCAAAGAATAAACAGTAATAGTGTGAAAGCAACCTGTTGCATTTCATTCCCTCAAGAAACAAGCGCATCCCTGTGATTGGCCTCTTACCAACTGTTACCTGTTATGATTAAGATAGATACTTAAGCAGAAGTGGACAAGAAAGTGTAATTTTTGATAGGGAATCATTTGAATGTACCTTTGAGGTGTTTACATAAAGCTTGGGACCTATCAAGTTGAAACTGAGAGAAGGTGAAGAGGTGGTTCTGTTGGTGGCTGGACATAGTGGAAGATCATTGTGAACGGGTGCCCAAAGCTTGTGTGCTTGATAGTCAAGAAAGTAGGGTAAATCTGACATCGGAGGCTTATCTGCATTTCATATGAATTTAATTTCATTTTATTAGTTCAACAACCAAAAATTGACACCCATGTGAGGAGTGAATGGCCAAACATTTTCAAAGGGACCTCAAATCTTGTGCCTTTGGAACAAGTCAAGAAAATATGGCAAATCTGACACTGTAGGCTTATCTGCATTTTGTATGAACTTATTTCGTTCTCATTTGCCTAAAATTGTTAAAATCAAAAACTTCTGTTCCAATTTTGAAGTCAAATAAGCTTTCTCTAAGATTATATATTAATTTATTGTATCTGGTTGAATTGATTGAGTTATATTCTGAGCGTTGAGTTGAGATATCTTATCGACATGATACATCCTGTACCAAATCTGGTCAATCCGAAGAAAAGATCACTTTAATTTATCCACAACTTTTTCTACGCGTTGCGAATTACATGTGGTATGACGGCATTTTGAGAAACAAAAGATAAGAAAACTAGTATATCTTACCAATCACATTTCATAAATACTTTCATCATTACGTCTCATTCTTTATTCAATTCATCAACCAGAAGTAAAGTATCTTAATACAAAAATATTAATTAACTGTTAATGATATTGACTTTTGGGATCAACCATTTAGGGAATTGCTATTCCGAGACATGATTTCAAATGGTCACAGATGGAGTTTTCAACCCCCAGACAATTGTTTGGTTAAAAGATAAAATCATGTCATTAATACAGAATTGCCAAAAGGAAATCTCCTTATAATTTAGCATTTATGTTGGTTTGTTGTGTGTGCGTGATGGGGTTTGATGTTAAATCGTGGTGAACATATTCAAAGTCAAAATATTTACAGAAATAGTTTACATTTATGTATATTACCATGCTCTTTTATAAAAATATAAATAAATCTTAAATTTTCAGAGGAGGAAAAAATAAAAGAAAACTTACATCGAAGATAGAGGTTGATGGCATGAGATAGAAAGCCTTTGCCTGGAAGACCTTTAAGAAGAGAAGTGATGGGAATGAAGCTAAAATCAACAGCATCTGGTTTCTTTGGAACTGTGTGAAGCCATTCACTATGGTCCCTCACTTGGGTGTCCCCTCCCCTCTTTGCACATATCACACTAATTCCCTACATGTTCCATTATTTATCTACAATATTATTTCTGAATAAGAAACATTTTTTCAGGGTCCTTCATTTCACAAAATTTTCAATCTTAAAAAATTCTCAGACATTAAATTATTCCTGAAGAATGGGGTAAGTGGAACCTACATCTTTTGCACAAACTGATGTAGAGCTGTTGAAGGCAACAATTTGTGGACCAAAGACATCAAAAGCCTGTGGGACCTGTATGTTCAGCATAATACATTGTCATCAAATTATGGTTGCTTGTGTTCATGGGATATTGCTTGAAGAACATGTTGATTAATAATTATATACACGAAGGAAAACCTTGTATTTTTGGTCTTTAGACCTTGGAAGGAAACTGCATGTCCCAGTGAATAATTGATTTCCAAGCTCATCCAAGTGCCTCTTCAGCTCTGATGCCTCCAAGCTGGAAGACACGTCTTGCTTCACCAACACTAAATCTTTGCCACCAATGCTTAGCCCCACAAGGATGTGTGTCCCGAACTTCTCGATGAATCTGATCAAATTTTCGCATTAATTAACGTCAATCAAGGAACTGCATAACTTGTTTAGTATCTATAATTTCAATCCTTTTTTTTTTCAAATACAATATAGAAAAGGCTAAGTGCTATATCGAGCTTTTTGTGAAACATTCGATGTGAATTCATTAATTTTATTCGGCAACGCGTAATTTCCCCGGTGGGAAATGGAAGGTGTAACAGCTAAACAAAAAGACTCCAGAATTTTCAATTTGAGAAGAGTTAATTGAATTGGGAGCCAACTTTTCATAGAAAAAATTTTAGTCAAAACAGTTTGGTTATTAGCGTTTTCAATTTAAACCCTTGTGCATAGTCAACGGCCAACTCAAAACATTTGAAACTTCAATTAATTTTTTGAGCCTGCAAGTTTGCTAGAATATTCTGGGCAACGGCCGAATTTTTTGGCAAATAAAAATAAAACCCAACATTTTTTTTTTCTAAAAGGAAATAGAATAGAAATCTTTTAAATTCTGACTGTTAATGAGTGCTGTCATAAAACTTTGAGGAAATAGTAAGATAAATGAAAATAATAATAAAAAAAGAAGTGGATGATAATTATGAAGCATCCGTGATGATTTATCGTTAGCCTCGATCCTACGTTTTCCATTAGAAAATGTCCAAAGCCATTGCTATGTCGTTATCATAATCATTTTTTAAATATATGGGTAAACGATTGACTTGTACTGAATACTGATCCACTGATATGAAAAGGAAATAACAATACGTGATTAGGCTTTGTTAATAATGGAAGAGATAGTGATGAGAATAAAAATAATAATTAAGATTGTCCAGTTGGCCACCTAGCAGCCTCCAAATATCAGTTAATAATAATATATATTCTAATTTAGTCAATTCTTAAAATTGTGATTGCTTCTAATTTTTATATATATATAAGAGAAAAAAAAAATAATTTTAATCATCCGAAAAAGGATGAGCATTATAAGTTTGATCCAGTAATTTTATGATGCATAATTTTGAAATGTTCATGGAAGCAAGATTGAGACTTGAGCAACAAAAGTGGAAAAGGAAATTCAGAGACAACGTTTTGTAATTTTCCTTTTACTTTCCAGCAAGCAGCCAATAAATTCAATTCAATTTTGACTATATATAAATTATTAGTACACTAATCGTTAATGAAATTTCTAACTTGGTCCCCATAAGAAAAAAAAAATCCAATTTAGTGAAGACTTTAGATTATTTTTCTCTACACGCTCTTGATGAGTATCACTGACTTGGGGTATATGTAACTATTTACATTAAATTTTCAGTGTTCTGTAGTTAAAAAATTCTCAAGTTTCGATCATTGGAAAAAAATAATGAGCATTAGTGATAACTGCGAAGTTTAATAAAATAATGACACATTCTTTTACATAGTTGAAATCACAAACCACTTTTGAAAGATGCTGATGCAAAAATGCATAAAGTCTTCATACATACATATATATATACATACATATATATATATATATATATATATATATATATATATAATAAAAATATAAAAGACTCAAAGGTAATGATGACGGAGTTGACTATAAGATTTAAGCAATGAAAAATAGAGCAGGGACCATTTCAACTTAGCTAACTTACAGGTCCAGCAAGATAAGCAAATGTGTGCCATGGAAGTGTAGAATTACAGTAATAAATTAGTGGTGTTGTTTTTCCTGATAAAAAATCCAACACAAGCCTCAGAGTGATTAAAGTACGTGGGTTGGAAAAGATAATCTAAACTATGGCTTTTGTGCCTGATTTTCTATTTCTCGTGAAAACTGTATTTGAGGAATGTAAAACTGTAAAACTCGACTGAAGACTAACTTCTGTAATACTGTATTTGACTGGTCTTGTAGATTTTTTAAACTGTCATCTGACTATAAACTAATGTATATCATAAATTTGAGTTACGTACATTGAATTCTGTTTATTTGTTTATCATACTTTCGAAATCTCAGTGATAATTTTTAACTTTTTTTGATGATTTTTACAGCGATATAATATGTAAAAGTGAAGTACATGAATTGCCTAATCCACTAGAGGGTGGTAAAAGCAGGTTTACACAAAGTGGTCAACCACTACATGAAAGGAAGTAATGGAGGTGTGATGAACGCATAAACCAGAGGCCAGTTCAGAGTGGGGCAGATTATAATAACATTGCTTTTTGATTTTGGTGGATAATTTATTTGCATTAATATGTAAAATAGAAATGATTTTTTCAGAAGAAGATGAACAGGTAGAAGAAATTATTATTACCTTGCAAGTGCAGGGGGATCCCAGGAAGAAGGAACAGCTTCAAGGACTTGATGAGACAGAAGAAGAGGGTACCGATCAATATGAACACTGAAGAGTTTGATAAAATAACCATCAATACCCAAACACTTGGTGTTAGCAGCATCGGTGGCCCACGAACTTTCATCAAACCCAAACACGGTGTTGAAGTACCCAGATGGGATTCTCCCAGGGATCGAACTCTTCTGGTTGAAGAGCTCTGACATCTACAAACCCAGAACCCAAATTTCGACATTTTCATTTTCAATTTCGTTTTTCACCGAATGACCACAAAGTGTTTGATGAAATGAATGTCTTACTTGATTGAAGGTGAGGATGTCGGATTGGTAGCGGGTGCAATCGCCCTTGTCGCATTTGATGTCACCGGAGACATCTCTGATGGGTCCGAAACCCGGCACCGTGAGCACTCGTTTCTCTGTTTCGTTGAGAAGAACCAAACGTTCTTCGCCTTTGCAGAACTTGAGCCTGAAATCTGAGGTCAAGTCGAAGCCTTTTCCTAAACAGTTCAACGCCCTCTCAGCTATGCCTTCGCCCATCTTTTCTGTTGTTTTACCCAATCAATCAAAGTTTCGCTCGTAATATATATATACATACCAAGTTTTCTCCACCAAGGGGTAAAATGGAAATAGGAAAAAGGTTAATTTAGGAACATAATTGATTAATCAATTACTTGTTTTTTATATAAACACTATACTATACAGTGAGAAATAAATAATAAAAAAAATTGAAAGACCGTTTAAGAAATGGTTAGTTCTCTCGTGTTCATATCATTGAAGTCATAATTTATTCCAAGTTTTAGGTTTGACTAACATTACTTCAGCCTCTGATTCACGACACGGTCTTGGCTCTGCTGTTTTAACTGTTTTTGTGAGGTTGGATCCTAAACATGGAACAGATCGAATACCATTCACACAACAAGAGCATGTTTTAGAATTCGGTTTCGGATTTTGTCTGACAGCTTCAGTTTTTTTGTCTTGTTCGCTTGTAACCAGCCAAAACAAACAACCTATTATTAAATCCTTATAATTATGTCACCTTTACCTCAGCTGCTATATTCAATTATTATTTGGTAAAGAAAGAAATAAATAGTCTCATGAAATTACTGAATCGAACTTTTTTGTTTTTTTTTTCAGTTACATAACTGGTGATGGATCTATTAATTATTAAATTGTTAATGAAAGTTTGGTAATCGACGTAGTGACGTGGATGGTTAAATTTCGTTGTCGTTGGAAACGGAATTTGTCAAGTTGATAGCCAAATCCGTGACTTTAAGATTGTGGTATTCTGTTCTGTGTGTGGTTTGCAGCATCGTAAGCCATTTATTATGGCTACCTGATTTCTCAGGCAACTTTTCATCGTCACAAACCATGTGTGTGTACACGAGTGTCTCTTAAGGTCAAAATTCTGTATTCAATTTTAGTTTTTATGATACATTCTAGATTATGTTATGTTTGATTTTTGTTAGAAGTAAAAGTTGAAACATATAATGTGGAATTTATGTATGTTAATGAATGTTAATGACAAACATGTTACCCTATTAAACTCACCATTGACTAATTTTGCAAGGTTTGCTAAGGTTCTGAGATTCAAATCGGTTAAAATTAATTATTTACGAAAAAAAGGTTAAATATGTTTGTGGTCTCTTAATTTTTCATAAATTTTGAAATAAGTTCATTTCGAAACTTTAGACCAATTTAGTCCTTCATCTTTCGAAATAAGTGAATTTAGTCATTTTTAATCAAATTTTGTTAGATTTATTTGATGTTTTGTACACATTTCAAGATTGTAATTGAGTTTTTATATTGTTTGACGCATTTTTACTTTAATGTTAAATTAAATACTATTATAAAACGCATTTGAAATGTCAAATAAACTTAACAAAATTTTATTAAAAAGACTAAATTAAGGTATTTCGATATTTTGAAAGATGAAAGACTAAATTGGTCTAAAATTTTGAAATAAACTAATTCCAAAATTCAATTAAAGTTAAGGGATGAAAAACATATTTAACCAAAAAAAAAAAACAATATATCACTTATTGCATAATCCATACGTTACATTACATATCAATCCAGGTCTTTCGTTAATAATTGATATCTATTTGGTTGTAAGAGAATTAAAAGCTCATACCAAACTAATTCTTTGATTATCTATTAACTCACAAAAAATCTGTCATTACTAACTCTGAGAAAATTGCTAATAAGTAGTATCGTGATCGTATATTAATTAAGTACATGTTTTTGTTTGCATATAATCTTGTGAAGACGCAAGTAAATTTTGTTTAAGGGTTTAATTTTGATTTATTAATAGTTGTAAACTTATCAGAAATTATATTAAAATTTATCTTTAAAGTTAAACATATATAATAATTATGTTTGATTGGTGAATTCTTCACATCATTTGGTATGTACTATTTATTTAATTTATCAAATTATTCAGATTTTTTAAAATTGTCATTGAGTTAACCTTTAAAATAAATTAATATTTATTGAGAATTTTATTAAAACTAATTCATTTGAGGAATTACTTACATAAACGCTATTTTCTATTTTCATATTGATAATTTTAACATACATCTTTTATGCAGTATAAGCTTATAATATAGAGAAAGTAGAAATACAAAGAAAAAAAATTGCGAGAACCATAATTGAATGTATTATTTTAAAAAAGAGAGGATAATCAAGTTTTATTAGGTATGAATTGTACGTCTAACAGTTATAGATGATTTAATATTATTAAAAGACATTAAATGTTAATAACCAATAATTAAATATTCATAACTTCTTTCACCTTCCATTATTTATAGAATACGTGTCCTAAATATTTGGCGAGACAGAAACGCAGAGAAATAAAAATAAGAAAAATATTAGCAACTGATAAATAAAATTTAAATTAAACAACAACGGATATCCAAACTTTCTAAAAGTATTTTTCTACATTAAATAAAGAATGACTGAAAAAACAGTATTTAAGAATATAAAAAAATTAAAACAATTATAAGAGAAATAAAAATTAATAATTGGAACAAATTATAACTAGAGATAAGCAAAATAAACAGCAAGACAAATATCTATGAAAAAATAGATAAAAATAAATAAACAGTAAAAAAGTATGAATTGGGCTGCATATGAAGTTTGAGGTGACAAATTCACTAGAAGAGAATGAAGAAAAGAAAAAGCAGAGTAACAGTAAAAAAAGTCATGAAATGTATACATGGAGTGTATGTGAACTGAGAAAAAAACGTTCGTATGTTTCATACTGAATATGTGCCGGTTCATCCTTAGACTAAAGTTTATTCATAGTGAGAAAATCAGTACTCGTGTTTAGTTAAAATTCCTCTTATATTTTTAATTCTTACATATAGAAAAAACTGAAAGATAATAAATAAGTATATTAATTGTAGAAAAAGCCCTCGTAGCAAAAACATTCCGAGGATAAAAAATTATATATATATATATATATATATATATATATATATAATATTTTTTTTTTTTCACTTATACATT
>Ga0214542_1005828_pt1 | contig 23075 bp, 6 predicted proteins | sample CNSS1metaG_FD_160096 | JGI IMG/M metagenome (GOLD analysis project Ga0214542, IMG submission 160096) | Root nodule microbial communities from cowpea collected in UCLA plant growth center, Los Angeles, California, USA - CNSS1 | ecosystem: Host-associated > Plants > Roots > Nodule | place: USA...
TTATATAAATATGAATATATATATATATATATATATATATATATATATATAAATTAAATTTTAAATTTAACTGAACTTAATAACCTCAATTTGTTGCAGGTACCATCCAAAATTAATCAACTTCGCAAGTCATATATTATCAAATAATATCAAATAAAACTAAAAGTATAAAATATCATATCCAAACTCTTTGAACCTTTATATTTGTATAGTATAATAAAATTAGAACCACAAATCCATATCAAAACTCTTCACATTCTTACCAAAAAAAATGTATTTTATTTTAATATATCATTTAATGCAATCTTAATTTACCCATTATATTTTAATACTAATCAAATTCAAATTTATTAGCTTCCAAAACCTAAATTTTTTGCACCCAAAAATGCATGGTCCTTTTTATTTACTTTTATTTAAAAGTTCTTCATTAGTTCTTGTTACGTCAATTTATCATACAAATTCAGTTATATCCTCTAATTCAATTTCAATCAATTAATGCACCATAAATTTTTTTCATTTAATTTGTGCACGTAAATGCACAAATGATGACTTTTTGTATTCAACATTTAAAAATATGCAATTAATAAAATTCAACATTTTTATTTCTATCATGGGACATTATATATATATATTTTGTTTAGAAAAGACTTTTCAATTATCATGCATATTCCCTACATAATACCAATTCAAGTTTAATAATATTGTTCATGTGTCATCCAATATTAGAAATTATCAATATTATACCTTCACACTTTTATAACAATTACTATATATAATAATAAATGTTCATTATACACTCATTTCACATATACATTTCATAATATAAAAAAAAAATATTGATTCTTACTTATAGATAACCAACATCAAACATGTATATTTTATAAAGTAATAATGCCAGAATTCACCTTCAATTAAATTATAATAAAAATAATTTAATATATAAAACTATATTTTGTACTGTCACATAAAAACTTCTTCTGCAATTTTATAAAATAAAGTTCTTAATACTTCCATCTAGTTTAGATAAGAAAAACAACAATATCAAGATGAGTGACATCCATATTTTGATAGACACAATGTGTTTCTATGTTCTTATCCCTGTTTTTTTATGATGCTTTTATGTAAGACAAGTATGACCCAAATGGTCTTTACCACCATAGTGATAAATTATATTTTTATATTATTTGTCATTGTTTTCATCTTCTTCTTTTCTCATTTTCATACTATTGTTCCACTTTTGATGACAAAATTTCTCTTTGAAATTTTCTTTATGATCACAAAAATATGGGAATGAAGCATAACCAATTTAGTCTCATGGATGTTGTTGGCAAAAAGAAGGAAGTCAAATGATTTTGAATGATGATCAAGCACTAATGAAGACAAAGTGTTTAATTATGCAAATGTTATCTTGTAAAATAAAATAAGTGTATTGTAGAATAGTTTAATTAAACTTAGAATCAGCAGCATGACATTCGTCTTTCTAGAAGGTTTCTTATTTTTAGAAAAACTACAGTGATAATCGATTATCACTATTGATAATCGATTATCTGTGCAGAACTTGTATTTTTCGAAAACCTACTGGAATAATCGATTATCTCCTGAAATAATCGATTATCCTGTTCAAAATTTGCTTTTCAGGAAACCTACTGGAATAATCGATTATCCTTAGTGATAATCGATTATCCTTGGCAGTTGGAACATAACGATTCAGTTTTTAACTTAAATTTCGAAAACCTACTGGAATAATCGATTATTCTTAGTGATAATCGATTATATTTGGCAGTTGGAACATAACGGTTCAATTTTTAACCTAATTTTTGAAAACTCTATTTAAGGAACTGCAGTTCAACTTCAAACATACCTTTTTAAGATTCAGAGTTCTTTGGCTGTGATTGCAAAGTGTTGCTCTATGAGATTCTTAAAGAAAGCTTTGAAAAACCTAGTGTGAGTGAGTGATAACTTTTTCTAAGTGAGTTCTTAGAAGATTGAGTGCTGTGCTGTTGCTAGGAAAGCTGGTCATCCTCTGTGAAATTCAGGGGGAGTTCTGTTCATCTCTTGTGGTTGTTCAAGAGAGGTGTTTTCTAATCTTTACTCTTATATAATCTGTTGTAATTTGATTATTATAGTGATTGAGTTAATCTCTTTGTTTAAGAGATTAGCAACTGGATGTAGGGTCTTTTGATCTGAATCAGTATAAATATTAGTGTGCATCTTCTTCCCTTAAACTCCTTATTTATCTGCACTTGCATCTAAAGTAACTATTATTTTAAGTTAATTAATTAAATTTTGAGAAAAATTTTAAAACCTGTCAAGATTTTTAAAAATCCAATTCACCCCCCCTCTTGATTTTTTACCATTGTTTAGTCATTCCACTGTGCGATACCAACAGATGTTGCTCCATTCACTTCTAGGAATGAAGCATAACCAATTTGATCTCATAATTTTTCATCAAAAACTCAGTGTTTTGTTTAGCCATAAAAAGGCATAAATAATTTGAGAATGTTTGTGAAATAATTTTTTCACGATATTGTTGTTATAAGAGTATATTATTGCTCAGATGCTTTATTTCTTTCTTCCCTTTTTTTAGAGCATCATCAAGACTCATTGCATTTAGATGTATTTCAATATCTAATACTCAAGAATATGAGTAATTTTTTCTTATAATATCAAAAGTCATAAATTCAAAGTTTTTAAGGTTTTATTTTTTTTAAACTACCTCATAAAATATTGATAATAATCAAATTTTATTTATGAAACTATAAAATTAATATAGACAATAATTAAAATAATCAACATCACAATAAAAATAATAATAATAATAATAATAAGAGAGATGAAAATTGATAACATCAATAACAATCACTAACAACTCAATGGACATCTATACATTTCATAATAATTTATTAATTATTATTATTATTAACAATATTTATTATTATTATTACTATTATTATTATTATTATTATTATTATTATTATAATTATTATTATCTCCACCGTTGCATGATATTAAAAACCCCAACTCCCATTATTTAGTTTTCATGGAGAACCTCAACCATTTGTGTATGAAAATAATGTTCCATGGAGGCACAATATACTAAACGTACAACTTCTACACTCTCAAATCTCCTCTTCCATTTCAAGACTGCAATCTCATCTTATCGTGTAAATCTACTCTCCTCTATATGCTTAAATTGCTTAAATTGTTGTATATACAAACACGAAAAAACTCGCAAATTCACTCGTTACAAAACATCCACACGAGCAAACACACCTTAACTGAGTGTCCTTACCACCAATATTTATAAGACTATCACACTCTCAGATAAATTTTTAAGTTATTATCTACAACGATTAAGGAGTGATTATAATAACCACATTAATGACATCCTTCTTATTATTGAACATATTTTCAATAAAAATAACAAAAATCACTCATCTAAATTTTTCATTTACTTAAAACTTAATTAAGTTTATTTTCTATCATATTTATCATCCTGCTTCTATTTATTTACTATTTTGATTGTATAAAAATTCGTCGGGTGTTCGAAGCATTTGGTTGTCAAGAATGTTTGTCGTTTAAATAGTTTGTTCATATAATATGTAAACCCTTCAGCAACTTCAATTTTGACATTGCAATATTGCAACCACAAACTATTTACTATACCCGTGGATTAAAGGGATGAATATATTTTGCTGCTAAAGTTCTTATTATTAGATATTGTTTCAACAATTGATTGTTAATATAGTTAATTACGTGAAAAGAAATTTAGATTTTGATATCTTAACTGAAAAGTAATTTTAAGATGATTTATTTTTTAGTTTATTTAAAGTAATTACTTGTTACAACTATAAAATAAATATATAACTTTTTTCTATATAGTAATAGATTTTATATTTATATTAAAGTTTAATTAGTGATTTACTTTTTCAATTTATTGATATTATTCATTTTAGTCCCCTTATAATTTTTGGACTGAATTTAATACTTCAATTTTCCTAAAAGATTCAATTTGGTTTTTCAATGGTTTAAAAAAGTTTATTTTTTTAAAAAATTTTAATTTGGTTTTTCTATTTAAATTTTTAATTCAATTTAATTTTCGTATTTTTTAAAACTATTCAATTTTTTTCTTTTAAATTTAAGACCAAATTAACAATTAAACTTAATTACAATTTATATATACATGTTAAAATAATTTTTTATAATATATATATCAAATCACTCCACCTACATACTCAAATTTTTTACATTTAGGTGGAGTGATTTGATATATAAATTTTAAAAAAAATAAAATTAACATGTATATTTAAATTGTAATTAAGTTTAATTATTAGTTTGGTTTCAATTTAAAGAGAATAATATTAGATTATTTATAAAACTAGAAGACTAAATTGAATTGAAATTTTAAATATAAGAACTAAATTAAAAATTTTAAACAATTAGAATACCAAATTAAATATTTTGAAAGAATTGGAAGACTATATTGAATTTAAAGATAATAAAGAAACTAAAATGAACCAAACCAACACAATAGAAATTAAATCATTCATTAAGCCTTAAATTAATTAATTATAAAAAATAAACTTGTAAAAGAAATAAAATATAATTTATTATCTTTTCTTTTTCACTTGATTCATTTCTAGATTTGACTCTAAAATTATTACCATTTAATAACAATAGTAGTACGCGTGCCGTTACATCCACGGGGTTATTAAATTTTTCACAACTGGTAGTTTTTTATTGTTATTTTAAAATTATTCCTAGTAAATGGTTAAAATAGTATTGTTATTATTATATTAAATTAGAAGATAATAGATTTTTGACGCTATTGTATTAAAATCACATGTCACTAACATATTTTGTGGCTTAAGTTACTCTTTCTTCCTTTTAATCATATCACTTTTAATAATTTTTTTTATATTAAATGAAATTTCTATTTTTATTTTTATATTAAATAACTAGTAGCATATTGTTTTTAATAATACTTTTTATGTTTCAATATTGAATGAAAATTTTTATTTCTGATTTAATTTCAAATATTTATTAATATTAGTTTAATGAGATGTCAATAATATATATATATATATATATATATATATATATATATATATATATATATATATTCTGGTTTGATCCATAATAACTTTGATTTTAAATAATTTTGTTATATTTCGATGCACCTAAATTACATATTTTTCTTGATGTTCTCTTTGAACTTCATAGTCAAACTCTAATCAAAGAAAAATAATACTATTTTCATTATATTGGTTGACTTATTAACATATTTTATGGCTTAAGTTACTCTTTCTCCCTCTTAGTCATATCACTTTTAATAATATTTTTAATATTGAATAAAATTTTTTATTTTATTTTTTGTTCTTTAGACATTTAATGTTACTTTAGCTACATATGATAACTAAGTAGTGTAACGTCTCATTTAATTAATAATCCTAATTAAAGGAAGTATCACATAAAATAATATAATAGTGCAGTCCTGGAGTATAAACACTACTTCTTACAATATCCAAGGCACACTGCGATGCCAAAACAAGACAAGATAAAAAAGTTCATAGTAATCAAAATGAGATTATAAAAAGGCAAGCTAATACATGGGTCATAGCCCTATAAGAAAACCCAAAACAGTAGAATCCAGCCCGGGTAGGCTACGTAGTGGAACCTCCATCACCCTGATGACCATGGGTGTTTCTCCCATCTGCTCACATCAACAAGTCGATGATCATCGCAAAAAGAGAAAACCACACAATAGAACATACAACAAACAGAAGGATAAGCTAGAGTAGGAAACAATTTATCATACATTTACATAATATTTCACAGTCCAAGATGTATATGTCAACCAATATGTTATGACTTTTCAAAAAATACACTAAGACTCAGACACGACTCATCCGGATGCATATAATTAGTCAGATTCAGCGAATGCTTGCACTTGTGGTGGACTTCCCTACTCTACCAAGCCGCTCTACCGAGCTAAATGTTACAATATCTCAACCCCCACACACAAGGTTAGCCCTTAATGGGTTTCAGGCCTCTTGCTACTCTCACCACAAGATTCAGTCCGCTCTATGTGAGACTAACTGACTCTTTAGAGTGTTAGGATGCAACCTTACCTTGAATCCTTAAAAAATTATATAGATGGGGCACCACCATGAACTTCCACTAATAGGGGTCATGGAATTACGTCTCGACCAACTAAGGCACCACCATGAGGTCTCACCTTGAGGCTCATGGAATTACGCCCTAACCAATGAGGCACCACCACGAAACTATCGTGGAATTACGTCCTAACCACATACAAATCAAATTTCACCAATCAAATAGGTACTTATCATGCATACCAATCTCATGCCAACTTCACAACCAAACTTCATTCATATTCCATACCAACACCATACCAAACTCCTCATTTTTAATCCATGAACCAATCCCATACATGCACATCAATAATTCCATAATTATAACATATTAATTCACCCAAGCATGTGGAAAACATACAAGAACAGAGAAGGAAACAAAACCATATGCACTCTCGCCCAGCTCCTCGCTCAGGCAGAAAGTTCTCGCGTGCACAGATATCCATTTCAGCCCAAATCAGTATTTTAATAGTTTTCAAGCAATGATAACGTCAACCAAGCATTTCAAACCATGAAACAGATTTAAAACACCAGCAAAATCTAATAAAACAATGAACCCTAGCTTCCCTTACCTGGAAATAGTTAGAAGAAGAGTTCGACTCCAACAGCGGAACACAACAGCTCCAGGAACAAATTGACGAGCTGGAAAAGAATAGCGGAGCGAGTTTTAAAACAAGCTTACGACAAAACCCTGACTAGAAATACGAACATACGAATGGAAAAAAGAGGTATGAGTTATAGAATACTTACACGAAGCAAGAGGACGAAATTGAGCTCACTGTATCGAGATGGGATTAAACCCTAGCAGAGCCCTGAGGAGAGAAAGGAAGAGTGTGAGTTTACTATTTGGCAAGAATGACAGAATTGAGAAGGGTGTGGCTGCCTTAGGGGCCTTGGACACCCTATGGGCCAGCCCTTAGGCCCATTACATTTGGGACAGCCCCTTGAATTTAGGGCAGAATAAAAATAATAAAATTTGTGGGCCTTACATTCTCCTAACAAGAAAATTTTCGATCCCGAAAATGAAGACTTACCAGGAAAAATGTGGATGTGACTTCCTCATATCCTCCTCTAACTCCCAAGTAGAGTCACTTGTCCTCCGATCCTAGATGACCTTAACAAGACGGACTGGTTTTCCTCGACATTCCTCTACTCAGCTATCCTCTAAAGCCACGAGTGGTACTTCCATAGTGAGATCCTCCCTGAGTTGTACATCCTCTGTTTCTAACACATGAGACAGATCAAACACGTATTTCCTCAGCTATGACACGTGGAATATCAAATGAAGATTTGCCAACTGAGGAGGTAAAGTAATCTCATAAGCCACTGGCTCAATCCTCCTCGAGATATGATAAGGGCCAAGGAACTTAGGAGAGAGCTTCCTTGAGCGGAGAGCCCTTCCCACACTAGTGGTTTGGGTCACCCTAAACAATACATGATCTCCAGCCACAAATTCCAAGGGTCTCCTCCTGCGGTCTGCATAAGCCTTTTGTCTACTTTGTGAAGTTTGCATTTTGTCTCTCATCATTCTCACCTTCTCGGTGATTTGTTCTAACAACTCTGGTCCGACAAGCACTACTTCCCTATCTTGATACCAAAACAGAGGGGTCCTACACTTCCTGCCGTATAGAGCCTCGTATGGTGCCATACCAATGCTTGCATGGAAGCTGTTATTGTAGGTGAATTCTATCAATGACAAACATCCCAAGCACCCAGATGATCCAGTACACACGTCCTCAACAAGTCCTCAAGCGACTAAATAGTTCTCTCAGATTGTCCATCGGTCTGGGGATGATATCCTGAACTCATGGTTATCTTGTTACCCATCGCACTCTGCAAGGTCTGCCAAAACCGGGAAGTGAACCGCAGATCTCTATTAAAGACTATACTCGAAGGTACCCCATGAAACCTCACGATTTCTTTAATGTACAACTGGGCCAACTTGGCCATGGACATCCTCAAGTTCATCGCCAAGAAGTGAGCACTCTTAGTCAGTCGGTCCACTATGATCTAGATGGTATCATGCCCTCTAAAAGTCCGTGGCAAATGGGTCACAAAATTCATAGAGATGCTATCCCATTTCCACACTAGTATTTCCAAGGGCTGTAGGGTTCCACCAGGTCTCTAATGCTCTACCTTTGCCTTCTGACAGGTCAGACAGGCAGACACAAATTGTGCCACATCCCTCTTCATACCCTGCCACCAGAAAGTCTCATTGAGATCTTGGTACATCTTAGTCATGCCAGGATACATGCTAAGACGACTCTTGTACCCTTCCTCAAGGATTAACCTTTTCACCTCAGCATCATCTAGTATGCACACTCTGCCCTGGAGCGAGATAGGCTCTCGCTCAAAACAGGGCATGTCGCCTGAGCGATAGTTTGCGCAGGTTCTAGGGAGCAGCTTCTGATAGTCTCACTTGGGCGAGACTGGCTCGCCTGGGCGAGATTGGCTTGCCTGGGCTTGATTATCAAAGCTCCCCACTGTTCTCGCGTGCATACATAGCCATTTCAGCCCAAATCAGTATTTTAATAGTTTTCAAGCAATGATAACGTCAACCAAGCATTTCAAACCACGAAACAGATTTAAAACACCAACAAAATCTAATAAAACAATGAACCTTAGCTTCCTTTACCTGGAAATAGCTAGAAGAAGAGTTCGACTCCAACAGTGGAACACAACAACTCCAGGAATAGATTGACAAGCTGAAAAAGAATAGCAGAGCGAGTTTTAAAACAAGCTTACGACGAAACCCTAACTAGAAATACGAACATACGGATGGAAAAGAGAGGTATAAGCTTTAGAATACTTACACGAAGCAAGAAGACGAAACTGAGCTCATTGGATCGAGATTGGGATTAAACCCTAGCACAACTCTGAGGAGAGAAAGGAAGAGTGTGAGTGTACTATTTTGCAAGAATGACGGAATTGAGAATGGTGTGGCTGCCTTAAGGGCCTTGGACATCCTATGGGTCAGCCCTTAGGCCCATTACATTTGGGGCAACCCCTTGAATTTAGGGTAGAATAAAAATAATGAAATTTGTGGGCATTACAAGTAGCATATTTTTTTTAATAATATATTTTATGTTTCAATATTTCTGATTTATTTCTGATTTAATTTCAAGCATCTATCTACATATTTTTCTTAATTATTCTCTTTGAACTTTTTACTCAAACTCTAACTAAATAAAAATAATACTATTTTCATTATATTGATGGACTAATATTAACATATTTTATGGCTTAAGTTACCCTTTCCCCATCTTCGTAATAGCCCTTTGAATAATATTTTTAATATACAATAAAATTTTTATTTTTAATTTTGTTCTTTAGACATTAACCGTTATTTTAACGATATATGATTAGGGATGTCAACGGGGTGGGTAGGGTACGGGTAGTAGCTCCCCCGTACCCTACCTGCTGGATAAATATCCGTCCTGTACCCGTACCCATATCTGTCGGGTATCCGTTATGTGGGTACCCGCCTATTTTTTTCATATCCGCGGGCATCCACGGGTACCACGGGTATTTACAAAATTATTTAAAAAAAATATTTAATCATAAATTCAAATAAAATAAAATAAAATACATCACTCTCATAAATTTTAAATAAAGTTCAAATAAACTCAAAGTCCAAATAATTATAAAAGTAAATATAAAATGACGTTCAACACAATGAAATTTTTTTAATTAGTTTTGATCAAAAAGTCCACTTTCTCCAATTGATTCCTAAAAATTAAACAAAATAAACAAATAATAAACCTCAATTGTCACATGCCAAGTATTCTTATTTTGATTCCATCATTTGACAACAAGCATACCATAAACATCATTGTTTATATAGAATTTGATGTATATGCCTAATTTCAAATAAAAGAAAGAGAAGAATGTCAAGGGGTGTACTTGAAAGAAGACAACGTACCAATACTTAAAGTTTGAAGAATGAAGACAGAAGACAAAATGTGCAACTTAAAAAAAATTAGGCCAGAATGTTTTTTATTTATTTATATATATATATATATATATATATATATATATATATTCATAATAAATTTGATTTTTAATAATTTTTGTTTTATCTCTTTAAATTTCACACACAAAGTCTAACTAGAGAAAAATAATACTATTTCTAAATATAAATTTCAAGAATATAATACTATGTTTTAACATTGCTTTAAATTTTCTTAATTATACTATGTTTCTAAATATAATAAATTTCAAGAAGTATATTTATAACTTTTACTCACTCATTTACATGTTACAAATCATACTACTCATCCTTTAAATGATGTTATTGAGGTCATCGAGAAATGTATTGAGATACAAGAAATCGAGGAAGGAATTGAAAAAAGGATTGTTCAAGTAAACAAAAGATGATAGAGAATTCATCAATTAGTTCATTATGCAAAAGAGTACCTAGAGAAGTGTGCATTGGGAATCGAGATAAAAATAAAATTGGATAGAAGGAGTTAACTTATGATAATTGTTACACAACAAGAGGGAGATTGGGCACAAATAATGCAATGTGGATGATTTTAAAGCAATGATCATAGTTTATATAATTATTTCCTATTTTATTTTTGTTTGGGGAAAAATATAAATAGGTCAGTCATGTTAGGAATCCAAGTGTGAGTCTAAGTCTCACATTGACCAAAAATGACAAAGTAGAGCACTATATAATAATAAAGACCCATAAACTCATTGCCTTAAGGTTTTGGGTTGAGAGTGGTGTCAGTGCCTTATGTGGTTGAGCTCAGGTCTCATTGGTGTTATATCTCCCCAGTGATACCCCAGAGTCAGGTTAAAACCGGCTCAGACGAGTGCAATGTAGCAATTTGGGTCATCACTTTCATAAATTTTGTTTACTATTTTTTGTTTTATTCTTGATAATTTATTTATTGCAATTTTCTTCATGCAATCACTTCAATTCATCTTAATCTTCATCCACATCTACAACTTTTCCATTCTTTCATTTTTCTTTTTATCACAAGCCATTCCACCCTTATATGTAAAAAAAAAACCACAAATATAATTTTTGAAGAGAAATATATAAATTCCTGATTGAAATCAATATTAAAAGATAATTTTGTGATTTAAGTATATTTATGAAATTAATCCATGACATAAGCCGGTTAGTTACACATGAATTTGTTTTGATTGTAGAATTTTAAATATATACTCTAATTTAGATTGAAAAATAATAGTTTCCTAACTCAATTTACAAGGAATACACATCAATTTAATTTGGTTTATCACAATCATATTTGATTTTAAATCATATTTGATTTGATCTGTCATTGAATTCATAAATCAACATATATCTTAATGACTTCCAAACTTAAATTCGTACCAAGTTTAAACTCAACCAAACCAATTGGATCAACAACTATTTAAACCTCAAAGAATTCACAACACAACCAAAAACTTTGCAATATCCTTTGCAATATCTAAATAAAAAATTAAGATATCACAATGTCATATCTTTATACTTTCAAAAGATATAAATTTAATAATTCTCGTCAAATAACACCCTTGCGTAAAATATATACTATTGTTACCAAGTCACATATAGACAATTCAAATCTTCTATCCTAAGATTCAACTACGGATCTTGACCAATAATTTTGGAGGAGTCAAAATAATACATTCAAAATTTATAAACTTGTATTTGATATGAACACTATTATAAATACGTTTTCCTAATTTTATCTTTTTTACTCATTCAATATTCTCATATTTGAGGATGTTTTCCTGTATCAAGTTCTAAATAATTAATATCAAACTCATCACCTCTAATTCTTTAAACTTTAAGAAATGACTCCTCTAATTAAATAATTAAGTTATTAGTATGATGTTTCAAATTATGTAAAGAATTTCAATTCTTTTTGCTTTCATCTTTACGGAAGCTTGATCACTTTAAAAAAATAAATACATTCTTTTATTCTTCACATCAATCTACCTTTTTTTAAAAAAAATAGTTTAAAATTCAAAAACAATTTACCATAATCTAATCGAAAATTCAAAAACATAATTACTAAAAGAAAACTCTATGATAATCAAGCCATAATTAAAAATTGATTATAAAAAAAGCACATAGTACATCACTTTTTTTCTATATTCATAAAAATGAAAATACAAAGCTCATGAAATAAAAATAAATAAAATAAAGTTAACTATTTGTTCCTATAGAAACAATAATATGATATCATGAGACTTAAATCTTATCTTACCCCAACCTGAAAATCTCTTGGACGAGTATTCTTCTGCTTTATTCGGCTTGTCTTTGCATTCTCTTGTCGGGTGAAACATTTTGGAGGTTACCTGTAGAAAGGACTTTAACGATCAAGTCAGCAAGAGCTTTCAAAGTCAAATTTCAGTTTTCAGTATTAATGAATTGCGTACCTTCAATTGTTTGGGTCCACCTGTATTTATAAAACTCACATATTACTTAGCTTATGGGTTGGGCCTCTATTGGGCTCGTTGGGCCTCCTTTGGGCTTGTATGGGCCTGATCAAGGCTCAAGCATCAGACTTATGACTTGATTTTGGGAGTTTAGCCGTTATTTCCTAAGTTTGGAGTATGCAGCCCTTACTTGTATGTAACCTTAGTCATTATGCATGCACCGTCTTTCTATATAGTTAATCAATGATCTGTCCAAAATAGGACTATAAGTTGGCAGCTAGGCCAAATATTCGTTCTTGCCGATCCTATCCACCTTGTATAGTACATTATTAAACTGATATTTCACTATCAAGTGAGACAAATTTTTTTTTTCTTCAATAATGGAAAAGAACATAAAAATTGAGAGCAAAAATAGTGAGTTTATGTTTAACTTTCTTTTTCCTTAAAAAACAAATAGAAAAGAAAAGGGTGAGAGTGAGATGTGTATAATATTTTTCATCTGTTTTCAATGTTACATATAATTTAAAAGTTTAAAAAAACTAAAAAAATTTAATATAAAAATTTAGGTTAAAATACCTTTTTGGTCATAATTTTCGTCAAATTTTTTCAAATAAGTCCTAATTTTGGTTTTGTGTTCAAATATGTCCTAATTTTAGTCAATTTTGTTCAATTGGGTCCTTTTTTGCTAACACTGTTTTAAATCATTAACGGCCATGAATAGTGACTGCCACGTGTCACTTCGTGGTTTTTTTATTTTTTTTTAAATTTTTTGTTGAATTTTTTTTATTTTTTTTAAAATATACACGTGTCAACTCAGTAGCATGCCACGTGTCACTCCATTGTTTTTTTGATTTTTTTGAATTTTTTTAAATGTCCACGTGTCAACCCAGTAGTATGCCATGTGTCAAAGTCAATGTTCTATATTCAATTTGGTCCCTATATTTGTTATTTTTGTTCAATTTAGTCCTAATTTTTGTTAACATTAACCAATTTGGTCCCTATCGAAGATGTGACCAAATTTAATTTTTATATCAAAGTTATAATGATGTGAATTTTAATATATTATATAAAAATATTTAATAAAAAATGTGAATTTTAATATAAAAATTAAATTTGGTTTCAATTTGGAGAGGGACCAAATTGGTTAATGTTAACAAAAATTGGGAATAAATTGAACAAAAATAACAAATATATAGACCAAATTTAATATAGAACATTGACTTTGACACGTGGCACGCTACTGGGTTGACACATGGACATTTTAAAAAAATTCAAAAAATAAAATAAAATAAAAATTCAAAAAAATCACGAAGTGACACATGGCACGCTACTGGGTTTACACGTGTACATTTAGAAAAAATTAAAAAATAAAAAAATTCAAAAATCACGAAGTGACACGTGGCAGTCACTGTTCATAGCCGTTAATAATTTAAACGATGTTAGCAAAAAATGATCCAATTGAAAATAATTGACGAAAATTGGGACCTATTTGAACACAAAACCAAAATTAGGACTTATTTAAAAAAACTTGATGAAAATTAAAAAAAAAAAGTATTTTAACTAAAAATTTGAAAGAATTTAAAATCGCCATGGCTCGTCTTGCCCTGTAAAAGATCTACCCCTGCTAAGGTTCTATCAAAACCATAGGAGTTTTCCTTACTCGTTAAGACTTGTTTGCTGAAAGCTCAATGTTAAATTCTCAACTTCATTATTCTCAATTTCATTATTCTCACGTGAAAGCTGAACCTATAAACAAAATACTGTAATAAATTATCTCAAAATACCCTTGTGATCCTGGAATAATAGAGATTCATCTTTTCCTAAAATGACCACGTGTAAGACTTTTATTTCCTCGTGCAAACAAAACTTCGTACAACAACAAAAAATAGCAAAAAATTGTGTCAGAGAAATGATATTTTTTTAAAATGAAACTTTGAATAATTAATTTTTGAATTAAATATATTTTCGATTTCTTAATTTTAAGTAAAAATTGAAATTAGTCTCTATTCAAAATTTTAACCAAACTTAATCTCCCAATATAGGAAATGGGTGGATTTAGTATTTTTAACCAAATTTTGTTAAGTTTATTTGATGTTTTAAGTGTGTTTCATGACATTTTCTTTGCTAACATTGAAGTAAAAATGTGTCAAGCAGGGTAAACAACTCCAATATTATCATAAAACGCATTTGGAACGTTAAATAAACTTAACAAAAATTTGGTTAAAAAAAACTAAATCTACACATTTTTAAAGTTGAAAAATTAAATTGAGTCAAAATTTCGAAAAAAGACTGATTTCAATATTTAAAAAAAAAAATAAAGAATTAAAAATATATTTAACCTTTACTTTTTTTTTTTATGTATAAACTTATATTTAAATTACAAAATATTCACAATTCATCTCAATTATATCACTTTTACTCTTAAACCATTAAAGTCTTAAACAATTAAAGTAGGTCCTCACCAACATAATGTCTCATTTAGCAGCATTTATGTATTCTTGGTAAAAGTTATTTTCTCCATAAGTAATTTTTGAAAAAAAGGAAGTTTTTTTTTTCCTTTTAATTTCTACAAGTTATTCTTCATATACAGAAACTAATTTATAAAAGTTAACTTTTATTACTTTTCTTAAAATATGATTTTTAAATTATGTATGAGTTAGTTGATTTTACTTTATAAACAAATAATTTCTATTTTATCTCTTGTTTTTATCTCTTAAGAAGTATTTATGAGGAAATTTTCTTCAAACATGTTCATAGTAATTATCTTATATGTGTAATACATTTACTGTTCAGTTTCTTTCTCTCAAACCAAATTTTCTTATTTTTAATCTATTTTTTACTTAGTTCTATTTATTTATTTCTTAGCTTTATTTATTTATTTATTTCTCTAATCTATTTTTGAGTATTTTCGTTCCTTTTATTTTTTACTTTCTCTTCCTTCTAAAGAGATGGTAAGTTCAATCGAGTTTCCAGATGCAACCTAAGGTACAAGGTCCTTCAGTGTTTCACCATGGTAAACCTCTTTAATCTACTTACGGTATGTTTTTAAAAATTTCTTCAAAAGCTTTTTATGAAAGAGATATATAAAATGTATAAAATGGGGGTTTTCTCGTTAAAATTAATTTTCACATGAGTTAGAAAGAAAAGTTAAATGAAAAATTTTCTTTAAAATAATTTTATCGTGTAAAAAATATTTTTTTTTCTTTTTATTTTTTTTCTCTTAGAAATCCTTTATATATTTGTCTAAACATACTATGAGGATGTGTTCACTTAAGGATTATTTAGGATTATTTGGAGGAGAGTGAGAGGATTGATTTGAATGGATTATAGGGTATTGTTATTTTGAAAGGACTTAGGGGGTGAAAATAATTGGATTTTGTAAAAGTTTATGAGTGATTTGATTAATGTGATAAATTAAAAAGTAAGTTTACTTCAAAGAAAAATAAGATTACCAAATTACCCTTAAATTTGGATGTATTTTATGAAAATATTTAAATGAATAAATTTAATAAAAATAATCATTTTAATAAAAATAATAAAAATACAATATATTTACATATTGAATTTTTTTTATACACAATTTAGATATTTTGAGTATTAATTATTCTTATAAGTGTAATTTTAAAAGCCATAATTTTACATTATTATCATAATTATTGATAAACGAAAAACATGCACATGATGACAGTGTAATGGTATTTTTTTACCATTAATCACTCTCAAATCATCACATATGTGGAGAGATGGAAAAATAGCACAATCATGCAATTCTTTCTTTTCACTTGTTCTCAATGTTAAGATTGAACCGCTTACTACTAGGTCAAAAACTATAGTTATTAGTCAAGGCTCTTAGATCGAGCGCTTACCACTTAGCAAAAAGCCATAGCTATTAGTCAGGGTGCAACTCTTTCTACTTAAGAGTGTATGAGCCCAAGCCCCATGATTCGATCGTGACTCGACCACCCGACCTCCGTCACGGGACAATTACTACCACCCGCAACAATCTCCCCCTCAGCAATTACCCGATGGGAATCTAACTCATGACCTTGGCTCTGATACCACTTGTTAGTTTTGATGCACCGATATTTCACAACCAAGAGGGGGGAGGGGTGAATTGGTTTTTCAAACTTTTGATTTGTTCTTACACTTGAAAAATAGTTTTTTATGAAATCTTCAACCAATTGACAAAAGGAGTTTAAGAATGCATATTGTTCAACCTTTATACCTAGCAAAAATTAAAAAAGAATGAAAGAGAGCACAAGAGACAATAAGATTTATACTGGTTCGATTCAAATGAATCTACATCCAGTCTCTAGTTTTCCTCACTAGAAATTTCACTAAATCAACAAGAGAAGGAATACAAGAAACACCTATGCAATTCCTAAACTCTAAAACCACACTTTCTTGAAAACACCCTTTCAAGAAATATGCAAACTATAATGCTCCAAGCAATTACACACAATTACCACAATCACAGTGATAACACACAAAATTTCATATTCAAGAAACTACAAGAAACTAATACAAAAGTAGTGACAGAAATGGAACAATAACACCTGATTTAGTACACAACTTTGGTGCTTTCATTTAATTCTTGATGATCATTCTTGATGAAAACTTAAGCCCTTACTACAGAATTTGCTCTAAGAAGATATTCCACAATTTTCTCTTTCTTTTTGGATGAAAAAAAGTTCCTTTCAGAAGTTGCATGAATTTGTTTTTATCTAACAACTGCTGTCAGGAAGAGTCTAGTCGACTAGATTAGTTTGCTAGTTGACTACATTCTGACAGGGCCCAAATCTAAGTTCCAGAACTAACCTAGTTAACTAGATTAGTATCCTAGTTGAGTATCAAGACAATTTTGATCAACATTTTTTGATTATCACATACATATATTTATGTCTTGTTTTAATTCCAATCATTCTCATGTTATTATGGACATCATCAAAAACATTACAGATACATTTAATCAACAACAATCTCCCCCTTTTTTGATGATGGACAAACTTGCATAGAACAACAAACCTTTCTCCCCCTTTGTACATGATAAAAAATAGGGATAAAAATGAAGATAAAACAATGCAGAAAATAGCCAATCTCAATGAAGTAAATAGCTAAAAGCATTCAAAACCATGAGCTACCTTTGCTTCCCCTAACTTGAAACCCCCTATATGATGAATAGGCCAATGAAATCATACAATGTCATAATTATGGAATGCATGTTATTATATAATATGGTATCAAAATAAAATGTAGCAGATGCAGATAAGATAAATTAGAATATCATAGTACAGGGAACATTGTCAAATCAAGTACCAAGAAAAGAGCAACATGGACTTAATGGGCAAACCAAATACAACAAATTTTATCATATTTGCTCAAAGTACAATCAATCACAAAAGAACAAACTTGATCCTAAAATCTAGATGCATGGTTACTCCCCCTAGGAACAAACACCCAACACCTATAGGTACTTTCTTATCATAGATTTTCAAATATTAAAATGTAAAAAGTGTTGGTGAGAGATGGATTATCAAAGCATCATGTAATCAATTTTGCAGAACATTAAATGATTTGGATCTTGGCATAAAATAATATCATAGAGCAAAAATATAAGCACGACAATGTAGAGAAAACAATCTTTTAATCGATTATCTAGTTGATTATTTTATGCAGAAAAATATGAAAAATGTACATTTTACCTCAAACAAGTTATGTTGAGTATGTCAAAGTCATGGTTCTTCCTTTTTAGTGAACAAGCATGCAATAAATCCAAAATGTGGGTTGTCCAAATCAAGATGAATGATACTAAACAAGTTGTGTTCACCATTTCTCTTTAGTAGATTTTTATCAAAGGAACAACACCCTAGCAGCACACACATGTAAGACCCGAGAAATTTAAATAGTTAATTAAATAATTATTTAATAAATGCGGGTAATGGAAACTTTTAAGGCATTTAATGCAGAGAGTTATGATATGGAAAAGTAATAGCTCAAGTGGTAGAGAGTACTTTGATATTGTGAGAGGACTTGAGTTCGAGTCCTATGTATGCCAATTGTGTGTTATTTTAATATGTGCAATTATTTTATTGATATATTTGAGTATGAGATGTGAGCATGAAATCCTAAAATATTGGGGATTTTTGTTATGGGTTCAACCCTTGCTAAGAACAAATTAGCCCTTTATTTTTGTTAAAATGCTTGTGGTCACAACAACCCATAATGGGCTATGAAAGGAGCACGAAAATTGAGTGAAAAGAGGGTCAGAGGAAATTATAATGGTTGAAATTACGAAAATTGATGATTGGTTTGGGTTATATGTACATGCGTAAACAGGGAGTTCACCTACTAATCTCGCTCAGGCGAGGGAGTGAGACTTTGTTTTGGGGCACCTCGCACAGGCGGGGAGATTGATGTTTGGGCGACAAGGTTGTTCGCCCAGGCGGGAGGCTCTCGCTCAAGCGAGACCTCGTGATTAACTTTGCATTTTGCTTAACTCGCCGCCTAGACGAGAGTTTGGGGTGTTAGGCGAAGGGCGATCTCGCCTAGGCGAGGAGAGACTCGCTTAAGCGAGACTTCGCAGACAAACTAGTTTAGCACACTCACTCAAGCGAGGAAGCTTAGCCTAAGCGAGACAGGCCTGGTCACTTAAGCTAAGGCTTCTAGCCCAAGCGAGTTTAGTGCAGTTTGTGTGTGTTGTTTGTACACATTGGTGAAAACGTGGATAAGGAGATGTTGTACCATGAGCGGGTAAGTTCATGGATGGTGGTTGACATGTGATGGTATGAGCAGGGAGGTTTATACTCAATTACTCTCCTGTGGGGATACGAGCGAGGTAGGTTCGTATGTTTCGTGCTCACAGTTGAGAGATGTTGCGTGCGGGGAGGTACGTAGCTGGTGGATCACATGTGTTGGACTACGGGCGGGCAAGTCCGTAGAGTAGGACTACGAGCGGGGAGGTTCGTAGAGGCAGGACCACGAGCTGGCAGGTTCGTGTGAGCATCATGAATCCTGAGTCCATGACTAACTTTGTTGATTAAATTGGAGGTTTAAAAGCCTTGGGGGTATGAAGGATGTGATTAGGGCCTAATAATGAGAATGTAATTGGGTGTTTGTGTTTTATATTATTCATTTGTTATATGTTTTATATTCTTTTGAGCTCACCCTTTCTGTTTGTGATTGGCGATGATCGTGTAATTCGTTACACGGGAGCAGATGGTGATACAGGTGATGCCGAGGGTGCTCAGGCGACGGAGTGAGGACTAGCTGGGATAGAGCTAGGAATTTATTAGTATTTTCACAGTATTATTTGGAACTTGTAATGACTTCGGATTTAATTACATTTAAAAAATTTGTCACATTAAATATTAAATTTTGTAGTTCTCGAGTATGAGACTTAATAATATTGCGACGTTTATTTTTTATTTTATATATTTAATTTTTAATTAAGTAATATTCACTAGGGATGTTACAACACACATTTCTCTCCCTTTTTAGACATTTTAGCAAAATAAAGGAATGATAGTATAAAATATGCAAACGATGAGACATATTCAGTATCAATACCACAAATATTTGTTCAGACAAGGATACAACATAGCAAGGACAAACATGATACAAAACATGTATGCAACATTCAGCTCATACAACATATAGGCAAAAGAGATATCATGTTTAAGCTATTGAAACTAGATTAGGCAGTGTACATGTTAACACCAAATTAAGACTAAATGAAAGCAAAAGGAGAAAGATAGAAAGATTACAACCCCATTAAATCGGATATTTAAGCTTGCGAAGATCCTTCGTCATTATCAGTAGTGGCAGCAACAAATTTCCCTTCTTCCTCCTCAGACGCATATGAAGGTTGCAGGAAGGATGAACAACAAAAACAACACAATTCAAATGGCATAATGAAAAGGGATATAGGTGACTTACTACAACTTCTCAAGGTTAGGGTTTTAAAGAGATTGGGAATTTTGAAAACAATTAGAGAATGAAGATTTATGATTCTAATCTTATTAGGGATTTGGTAGTGTTGTTTATGGCTTTTGGAATTAATTTTAAAGTTATCTCAAAAACTTTACCAAACCAAGTTTGTTGCAAACATAGTTAACTAGGTTATTAATCTAGTCGAATAGGTGTGAATTTTGACATAAGAGCATAGAAAAAGACGTGGCTAGTTAACTAGAAAGTCAACTATTTTATGCAGAATGAGAAAACCTTATGCTTAAATGACAAAATCTGATGCAGTTTTTAGGTGCTTGTTGATTAGTAAGTTGACTATTTAATGCAGAATGACAAAGTTTGATGCAGATTTTTATGTTGTAAGTGAGAAATCAAGTATGCCTAATTCATTAAAATGTTGAAGAATAACAACATAAATGCAACAAGACAACTTGTATTTGTAGGAAACACTTTTGGTGGTAAAAGATTAATTTTTATGTCCTAAGAAACATCATCAAAAAGTGTTAAAAGTTGTTTTACTAATATCATTATTGAGGCAAGGAATGATTCAAACTTATCTTTACTTGTGCAGCCCAAAAATAATACCACATTGATCATTAAGCTTTTCATAAACCCTACAAAAACAAGTAAAATACATCTAGGTACCCACTTTGTTTCATGTTAGCAACATAGATGGTGTTTTTAGGCAACCAACAATATTTTCCACTTGGAATAAAAACATTTTTGAAATAACAAGAATTTGATGTATGACCATTCTTTAAACAATAGAAGCAAGATACAAAAGTTGTATTGAATGCCTTTTTAGGATGAAAGAAAATATTTTTGAAAGACTTTTATTTCTTTGAAAAGGAATATCCATATTCATCCATTACACGCTTTTGAGAATTAAGAAGAGTATCCAAGTTGGATTTTTCTGTTGTAAACTTTGCAAGAGTTTCCTCAAGAAATTCAACTCTGTTTTTAAAGTTTTTGCAATCTTTACAATCAAAATTTTCAACTTGCAAGGTTGAATTACAATTACAAGAGGAGGTTTTATGAATGATGTCCAAATTTTCCAAATCAAAATCCAAATTCTTATTTGTGTCTTCTAATTGATCCAATCTATTTTCCAACTCTTGATAGTCCATCTTAAGCTTTTTGTTTAAACAATTAAGTTCATTTGCTTCTTTATGTAATTCTTCAAATATGTCAAGAAGTTCATCATACTTTGCTTGAATATTAGAATTAGAAGTACTTATCTTGCTTTCTTGTTGGGACTCAACATCAATTATGAAGCATGTGTTGATATCTTTACTGTTGTTGTTGCTTTCTGAATTATTGTGGTCAAGTTCTTCAATGCTCTCTTGAGCTTTCTCCAAGGTTTCCCACATTTCTTTTGCATTCTTAAATGTAGAAACTTTGTAGAATTCATCCATGGTGAGTGCTGAGGAGATGATGTATCTAGCTCTAGCATCATACTGCATTTTCTTGTTCTCATCCACAGTCCACAAATTGAAGTCTTTCTCAACCTGCACATTGTTAATGGTATGCATAGGAATAAATGGTCCATTTACAATAGCATCCCAAACACCCATGTCAATGAATTCTAAAAAGATTTTCATTCTTATTTTTCAGAAAAGACAGTTTTCTCCAGCAAACAAAGGTGGTCTATTGATAGAAACCCCTTCAGAGAATGTTTGTGAAATATTGGCCATTTGTCAAGATCTAGTCGACTATGGATCGAGCGCTTACCACTTAGCCAAAAGCTATAGCTATTAGTCAGGGTGCAACTCTTTCGATCGTGACTCGACCCACCCGGCCTCTGCCACGGGACAATTACTGCCACCCGTAACAAGGGCGCAACTCTTTTTACTTAAAAGCATAACAACCCCAAATGTCACGATTTGATTGTGACCCAGTCCACTTGACCTCTGCCATAGAACAATTGATGTCACCTGCAACAATCTCCCTCTCACCATCCTGCTTCTTGGATTGTGATTTGACTCATCTAGCTTCCGTCAGAGAATAATTGTGCAACTTGCAATACTCAAATCCTAAGAATGGAACTAGATGATCACCCTCAAAATCATTCCTCTTTAATCACTCTGAATATTAAATACTTCCGATTAAACACAACATTAAGAATTCTAAGCAATTTATAACGAAACAAATCATAAATACTGATATTTTAAAGTGATATTACTTTTTCATGGTATTTTAATTGTAAATAAAATAATAGATACAGTTGATTTGATTTAAAGAAAAAAAACGAAATAATTCTATATCTAGAACCAAAAATTAAATTTTTTTTCTTTCAATTAAATTTTCAATTATTTTTCTCTGCTCTTATTTAAGGAGATAGAAAGCCATTGTTGAGTAACACATAGAGATGGCAAATAAACCCGTCCCCGTGGGTATTGCCCGAACCCGTCCCCGTTTTGACGGGAAATCCCCGCATTGACTGGGTATGGGTATGGGTATGGGGAATCCCCGACTTTTTCAATTGGGTATGGGGATGGGTATGGGGATGTACGTATCCCCGCCATAATACCCGTCCCCGCCATATCTCCATCT
>Ga0214542_1005829_pt1 | contig 23075 bp, 8 predicted proteins | sample CNSS1metaG_FD_160096 | JGI IMG/M metagenome (GOLD analysis project Ga0214542, IMG submission 160096) | Root nodule microbial communities from cowpea collected in UCLA plant growth center, Los Angeles, California, USA - CNSS1 | ecosystem: Host-associated > Plants > Roots > Nodule | place: USA...
TGTATAAAATATAGATTCATTATAATTTAAAAAATTGAAGTAAACAAACATTTAAAATATATTTTAATTTAAATATTTTTTTCCTTTTATATTTTTTTAAAAATATTTTTTCCTTTTATAGTTTTTTAAAAAAATATTTTTAAAGTTTATCAACTAGGTTTCATTAATGTTTGCAAATTTAATAAATATTTGGTTCTCATTAAATTTTATTTGGTATTCTAATCTAAAATGTAAACAATTATAATTTATTTCAAAGTATTTGATATCAAAGAAACAACCATATTCCTAATATTGAATATTTGATAATATTATGTTTCCTTTACCGTAATTTTTATTATTTTATAAAAATTAGTTAAAATTAATATTAAAATAGTAAGTAAACGGGTACGGGTATGGGTACGAGATTATACCCATTACCCGGTGGGATGGGAATGAGACAAAAGTTTGATACCCGTTGAGTTTGGGTATGGGAATGAAGATAAATTTTTGTTACGAAGATAGATATGGGATAATGAAACCCGTCCCCGCCTAACCCCGTTGCCATCCCTAATTCCATGCAAATAATGTCCACGCTCGTTGACGCTTTCTAATTTCCAGCAACTATTTTGTATACTTCCTCTCTAGATTGATGCTCTCCTCTTTTTATTTTTTGTTTACTCTTTTTCCAAACTTGATTTCCGCAAATATTAAATTGATTATGACAAATAAAGAAATTGAAAAAGGAATGTTTATAGAAGAAAAAGCATGCATAAATTAATAACATTTACAACAACTAAAGGATTCCGCAAACAAAAAATTCCAAAAGAAAATAACCACGTAAAGCGAAATAGCAATATTTCGGAATAACAAAGGCGCACACTGAAAAAAAAAACAAAATTTGAAATGCAAGAAAAGAGAAGCGTAATTCAGTAAAAAAAGGACTTGAATGTTGTACTTAGTGAAATGAGAGGCATAATTAGGAAAAGCCCAAGAATTTAAACCCTGTTTGTTCCTTATTCCATCATATAGCTCCATGCCAAAACTCCTGCATCCTATAAAATTTCTGGCTCCACCTCCATCAAAAACTTTTGGAGAAATTTGATAGGGTGTAGAAATCAATAGCCTAGTTCCATAACCTTAGAGGAATATACACTAGCTAAATGTAAAGGACAATTACTTTTTCAACCTCTATGTTCTCTTCTTGTGCTTCAATGAAGGTGTTCGAAATGTACTTGAATTGTGAAATTCAAAAACATGTTCAGAATTACATATTTAAAAGTATTTTTCAGATTGAATAACCTGAAAATGTATTTTCTTTCAATGCAATGTATTTGAAATTATATAATCTAAAATATATTTTCATATTTCTATATTTCTAATACTCCATTGCATATATGAAAAATGTAAGAGCCTACCAATTTCTCAAGCCCAGAATCGTATGTTGGGTTAGTATAAGAACTTGTTATGGGGTTTCTTCCTGCACTCCTTGTTTTTCTAACTGCACCCATAATGTTTTGAAATGGCTAAATTAGTCTTTGACTATTGACTAGGTAAAAACCCCATTTCTCCATGCAGCATCCCTAAGCAGCTTCCTTCCACCTTTGTTCAGCCGTGATTTTTCTCTCCATTATTACTGCGTTCCACTAAAGCAAGCACCTTCATTGTCACGAAAGCCTTCATATCCTTCTCTTTTAAAGGTAACTAACTAACTATATATATATATATATATATATATATATATATATATATATATATATACTATTTACTTGGAAAGCAAATCATTTCATTACGAGACAGCAAACACGTAGTTCAACTTGTTGTTCCTTCTCATCTTTCTAAGTACCTTCTCTTTAAATTATTATTATTCCAGATTTCATGTGGTAACATCCCCTTTCATTAGACTGATAAATTTATCACGAAACAATCGAACATAAAGTTATCTAAAGGATAAAACTTTGCTCAAGAGTATAATATGAAAATATATCTCATTGCCGCAACTTATTTATTTGTTTCTTTATCTTTAATATAGACTTATTTTAAATTTTGAAAGTATTTTAAAGTTTTGTATGAATGTACCTAATATGAATGACAAAAAGAGACATCGGCGGGTCAACCCGCCATATACATAACTTAGGCCCAATTATCTCTAACTTGAAAATTTGTAAGCAAACATATTAACAATGCACTACTTATAGTTAGAGATGGCAATCAGGGCGGTTAGGCGGGCTAGTCTGCAAGCTCACACAAAAAGATGCGAGGCGAATTGGGATGTTGAACTCGCTGACATGTAATGACCCGTCCCGCATAGGCTTGCAGCCCGCGTGGGCTAGCTCGCTGGCCTGCTTACAAAATTATATGTTATCATTTTTTTAGTTTTCACATTTCATCATGTTCTTTCTTTAAGTTCCTTTTATTTTATTATTATTATTTTTTATTATTATTATGTTTATGTATAATCATTGTATATAAGATAATGATTTTAATTTTTAAATATGAAATATTTTTTTATGCATTTTGAAGTAGATGTCTTGTAAGGTAACATGTTGTTATTCTACTTTAGCTATAATCTTCGTTGTTATTTTTCTTGTCTTTTATCAGGTAAACTAACTAGAATTATTTCGATAGAAAATGAATATCAATTATTATGAAAAAAAAAATTATTTTGCTCAACACAAAAAAAAAAATCACTTATCACAAATGCGGACTAGCCTGCGGGTCGGGACAAGCCAGAAGAGTGAATCTAAAATTAAATTGCGAGACGAACCAAAATGCAAGACAGACCAAAACGGGCTGGACTGACCCGTTTTGCCATCCCTACCTGTAGTTGGCGCAGGAGCCGTGGATGATGATGAGAAATGAAAGTGTTGTTCTCATTCCTTTTAACGGTTTTTTTTTTTATATTTAAATATATATATATATATATATATATATATATATATATATATATATATTAATTTTAAATTAAAAAATATAAATGCGATAAATTATAATTATTTTTTTCTTTTGTAAAAAGAATTTTGTTTAAATATTATTGTTGTAATTAATTTGACTGAACACGCACGCATATCCTGCAGTTCGAATCCTTTTCATGACTCCGTTTTCTGATAGGGTGAAAAATGACCCTATTCTCTCTAATTGGGCCGGGTCAAAGCCCAAAAAGGCTTTAAAAAAAGTGGGACATTGTAATCGGTTATCCGCATATGTTAACTGCTTATCAGTATACGCTAATCACATACTTGTAAGAGGTAATCACATATCTTTACGAGATAATCGTATATATGTATAAGTAGATCGGTTTCTCAAAATACAATAGTCATCATATCATTTTCCTAATTAATAATATGTTTGGAAGTTATTTTTACTTTATTTCATTAAGCTTTATTGGATAGCTGATGACAAAACCTTACGATTTATATAACAATGGTTTAACACCATTTGAAACTTCAGTTGTAAAAGCAATTCATACACATGTACTTAACAAAATCTTGTTTAACAAGGAGTGATGCTAAAAGGATAAAAACGTAATTTCCCGAGGTTGCATTTCTTCCGTTACGCTTATTCGTTTTGTTCATTTTCTTTCTTTTCGTTCTTCCGTTTCGTGGGTGTGAGCATAGGGTTTTTTGTGGTTGTACTCATATCGCCACGACTATTTTTTGTTGCGTCCTACAATCAATCTCGTTCTTGCGGTTGTAAAACTAATGTTTGTATGATATACAATACAACAAATTTGATTAACATACACTGTAGTTATAATTTGGAAAAATATATATAACAAATTGATTATGTTATATTTTGGATTAAAAAAATAATTTATTGATTTTAAATATTTGATTATATTATATGCTAGAAAATTTTATCTATTAGATTTAAATTTTCGTCTTTTTCTTACATGTGATGGATACATTTATTTTTAAAGGATACTATATTTTTTTCGGTAATTTAAGTTTTAATTTGTAACGTCCTAATTTAGTAGAATAATTCTAATAAATAAAACTTTGCAGGGTTATAGTATAACATGAAGCACCAACAGAAAACATATCAGAATAAAGTTATCCATAATATTATTAGAGGAAGAGTACTAAGGTACAAAACATTGGCCATAAGCTTAACTTGAGTGTGCTCACAGAGTAAGGAGTTGCAAAAATAAATAAATAAATAAATAAAATGGTATGACAAAAGTTGCTCAAAAGAGCACCAACTATCATGCCCAAAACAAGACAACAACATCACTATCATCAGAATGATATTCAGGAATCTCCACGTCTGCTCACACTAAGGATTTGGTGATCATCGCAAAAAGAAACACCACATAAGAAAAACACAAGCAAAAAGGTAAGCTAGAGATCAAATATTTAACATGTTATTGAGCAAGCATATTATAAAACATTATAGACAAGCAAAGCAGTAAGCACCCAAAACATGTGAAAGCAAACAATTGAAGGACTCTCTAACTCAATATCCAGATCATACTCTTGATATAGAATTCTAAAGGAAGTATGCACCTGTGTTGGTTTCTAAACTCTGCAGAGTCTAGACGCAAGGGGTTATCACCCAACCACACACAGGGTTAATCTTCTAATGTCTTGGGCCCAATATGTCCCAAGATTAGGACCTCCTGCCACTCTCACCACATAAATTATTCTACTCCATGTGAGCATGAATAATTTGTAGAGTTCAGGATACCTTCCTTTATCTAGACATCTCCTATATCAAGGTATACACTAACCACCATCACTAAGAGTTTCCCTTGAAACTCTTTTACCAACAATTTTCACATGCCATCTCAATCATTCAAGTCTCATGCCAAACCACCACCAATCAAACAAGTCATGTTTTCCATTTCATACTCAACATAACAAGATTTCATTTAATCTCATATTTTATAAATGCATACCATGACATACATATATCACAAAATAGTATTCATCCCAAATAAATGAGTGCCAACATTTAAGTGCCTACAATTCCATACAATCAAGCATAACACACAACCATAATTCTTACACCAAAATTTCTAAGTAAATTTATTATCACAAAACCAAAATTATTGCAGTAATTCGTGACACATCTCTCGAGCTACACATATCTAATCAACAATCCAACCGGTCAAACCATAAAATAACATGTTACGAATCAAATGTCAAAATTTGAGCTCAATCCAACGGTTAATGAGTCGGGAAAGTCAATTTTATTAAAACTGCGCATATCAGAAAAATACACCGTCACCCAACAGCGATCCAAGGAACTCGTCCAGCGACTGTGCGACGCATCAGACTACAAGAAATGTCGTCAAACATCACAGTTTCATGAATATTTGAACCCCTAACTCATAAATATACCAAAATTAACGTTTTCCAATCATTTAAGCATGAAACAGAAACGAAAACAAACCACATATTTCAAAAACGCGAAAAAGAACCTAGCTTCTCTTACCTGGAAAAAGAGGACTAAAGGAAACTATAGCCCTAACAGAAGCTCACCACAACTCAACAACAGCTTAGGAAACTGAAATAAGAGACGTAAGAGTACGAAAATAACTTAGACTTATAGAGATTGATGTGAGACTAAAGCTTAGGAGCTGAAAACGAAAGGAACCAAGAGGAGGGATCAACTTACGTGGTAGAAGGATGGTTCAACTTTTGAAATCGGGAGATTCGTTCAAGCCCTAACAGAGCTTTCTGCTTCAGCACAGGAGACACAAGAGGGAACTGTTTATGTGAAATGAGGTAGAATAGAGAAGTGAGTGACTGAGAGGGGTCTTGGGGTGCCAAAGTGGGCTGAACTTGGGCCCTCGAAAAGGCCAGACCCAACCCTTTTTACAGAATAGGGGTATAAAAGAAAAAGGGATCTCACATAATTTATATATAAAGAATTATTTTTTATATTCAAATTATTAATACACATTGTATATTGCATATTGATATTAGTATTCATAATTAAAAATTAATTTTAACGATAATTAAAAAGTATTTATTTCTATTATATTTTTTTGCTAAATATTTTATATTTAATGTCTCAAAACTTTTTTTTGTAAATAATTTTTCTAAACTTTTTCTTAAATTTATAATTAAAATAATAAAATATGGGATTTTTTTTTTCTGAACTTTTAAACTCTGCCTTGTAGTAAAAAAGCTCATCTACATATTTCGTGTATTTCCCTTTGTTATTTTTTAATCAAAGCATGTTGTTTAAACTGTATTTTTTTGTTTTCAATTAACATAAGTCCTTTTTATGTTTTCCTTAAAATTATTTACTTCAATTTTTTATATTAGTTAAAATATTGATGTGATTAAAAGTAAGATATTCACTAAATGCAATTATTTTTAAGAAATTTGTAATATATTTATCATTTAATTTATATATATATATTCCGGCAACTAAGGTAAGGTGTTAATTCGATAGGAAAAGAAGATAATAATGTTGAGTTTTTGGATTAAAGTGTAAAGAAAAAATAGTCACCAAAACTACTGGTCTCCTTCACCAAAGAGAAGCTTTCAATTTATAGTAAAGAAAGACACAGATACCAATTTTTTCTAGACATGTCAAAATGAGTCAATCTGACTCATACGAGTTCGTTCATCACGAGCTGAGTTAAAAATAAGTGAACCCAACCCGACTCATTTTATAATAAGCCAAAAATTATGTAATTTGGTTCAACCTGGTGGATTGGCTCACCAACTTAAATACAAAAAAAAATAGTTATTTATTTATTTTAAGTATTTAAATATTTAAATAATTTTTAAGCAACTCATGAGATGACAATCACAATAAAAACAATCATCAATGTCTTCATTATGCTCACCACTAATATATGATGAATTATTTCCAAAAAAGTGACCATTTAGTTCAAGAAAACATGGTTAATATTACACATTTTTTGTCATGTTATTCAACAAAATATAAATAAAAACCTACACATTTTGGTCATGCTAATTTAGAAAAAATTGTTTATAAGATGGTTGCTCGAGTAATTTACTATAAAGATTATAGTATCCTTTTATATCTATTTGGTTGCTCCCGTCTAGTGACATCCACATCCACTTTCAAATAAGTTTAAAAAAAAATATTAAAAATTATGAAAGATTCAAAAAATGAAAAAAAAAAATATTAAAGAAAAGAATTTATTTTGAGTGTCTGTCCAGCCTTTCGCGTTCCGTGACACTAATTTTAAAATAATTCAAAATACTAAAATTTAAATAAAAAGGTTTTCAAAATTATCAACAAAAAAAATCAAATCATTTTTTCAAATAGTTTTTGGAATAGTTTTATCACAAAGAGCTGCGTAACCTGATTTTCCATTGTAAATGGAGATACGTAGGAGCGAGGATTAATTCTTGTCGGACACAAAAAATCTCAAAAAAATATCTTTGTTCATTTTGTACATTCTGTTATTATTATTTTTTGGGATAAATAAACATTTTGAAAAAACTACATTCTTTTGCAAGTTTAATTAAAAGTATCGTCTTATAACGGGCGTTGTTGGATGATAATACTTTTCCCAGTAACCGACTCTCGTACCCAAAATATATTTTTTTGCATACCTTTTCTTATCTTTTTTGTTTTTCTGTAGTTTTCAAAAATAAACTATGATGACGACTCCAAATTATAGTTGATTCAACTTTTATCTTTGATTCTTCGTTCGTCACGATTTTGGTTGCAAGACACATGCTTAAGCCCAAATACAAATATTAATTTAAATAATAATCATAGTAATTATACCGCTAATACCAATTAATAATTAAAGAAAATATTTGAATTTAATATAAATATTAGTAATAATATTAATATTAAAATTAATAGTTAAAGTAAGATAAAATAAAGTAGAATCGGTTATCAAATAATAATAAGTATAATAGTAATTGATGACAAATCTTGACCAATAGTTTTTGGGGCCAAAATAATATATTCACAATTTATCATTTTTAAGTTGTATTTGATATCGGCTCCATATTAAATAAGTTTTGGTAATTTGATCATTTTCATTAATTGGACATTCTCATATTTGAGAATGTTTCTTGTATCTAGGGATGACAAATAAACTTGTCATGAGGGAATTATTTGAACCCATTTTTGTTTTGATGGAGAATCTCCACATTGATTTAGTATGGATACGAGAAATCCTGACTGACTTTTTCGATTGGGTATGAGGATGTGTATATGGATGTACATATTCCGTCCTTGTTTAAATTATTAAAATATTCACAATTAATTAAGTAAACTTAAACATATATATTACTATACACTTTATACTTTTTATTTATTCTAATTGTTTAATATGTCATGAAATTCATTTGCAAATCCGATATATTTTTCATGTTATCATAACCTTTATGCAATTATATTCAAATAATGTATGTCAATTAAATATTTTTTATGTCTCACATTTGAATATTTTTATTTTTTTTAATATTTTTATTTATTGTATATTTTCCAAATTCAAGATATATCAATATCATACATTAATACATTCAAAGATTTTGTACAGGTAACTTATTCCATCATCTCATAATCATCAGACGTGAAAAATTTGGCATTCATTTCACTGATATATTTAATGAAAAAAAAAAATTCATCGATATTTGGAATTAAAAATTATCGGTGAAATTTACTCATAGAACTTACTGACTGACGTAATTAACCATTAGATAAATTACTAATAAAAATATTTGTCAATAGTAAAAATTATAATTTACAAATAGATCTTACCAATAAATTTAAATTTTACCGACAGTTTTAATTATTGACAAAAATATCAGTCAATAATTTAAATTTTAAAATTCATCAAATCAATTAATATTAATTTTTTATTGACCAAATTATTTTCTTCTATGTTAAAACGAAAAAGAAAAAAAATTAAAGAAAGAACTTCGACTAATAAGTTGTACGAGTAAATATATAATGCTAAAACACGACTCAGTACGAAAAAGTTTTAATAAAACTTTAATAAAAGGACGGTCCATCAGCATGTTAGAATTTGGTATATTTCCAGCAACATTCTATATAATAATAGGAAATTAAGGATATGAAGATAAGTGGTCCCTTTTGAATTAAAGCCATAATTGTGGTTTAAGAGAAGGAATGCAGGGATAAAAAGGGAATTTACTACTTCATGCATAATCTTCTACTTGTAAATATTTTAATGGTGTTCTTGAAATCACTAACACAAACAGACACATTTCTATTTATCTATTAATATTTAATCTTCTTGTATCTATCTTCTAGAGCTACATCCATAATTTGTTGTTTTCAGCCAAGCATTAACATTATTTCTTCTTTGTTCAATGTCAGCACCGAAGTAAGGTTCGAAGCATTCAGAAACTACACACAAAACAAAATCCTAAATCTTCACATAGATATCTCATTTTCTATATTTTTATAACCTTGACCATCTTTATACATTTTTTTTTGTTTTAAATGTTTGAGGCCCTTGCAAGTCTATCATTGTCTACTTTTTTTTTGTCAATTTATGTATTATGAAAGTATTTGGCTCTTACATTTTTAATGGAATTTTTTTTTCTGTCCCTTATATCACACGATTTCGCTAGTGTGCTCTTAGTGTTATGTTTTTCAAAAATTAAATCATCAATATTAATTTTTTAATGTTGAGATTTAAAATTTTTAAATCTCGACATTAATTATTTATGGGAAAAACTTTATATTTTCTTTTTTCCCCAAAATTTGATTTTGTAATACAAAATTAATTGTAATTTTCTCTTTCCAATGAATGTAAAATAAGGTTGCTAGTTGTAGAAAAAGAAAAAAAAGAAAACTATCTTTTGTTATATCTTTTGTTATTTTGGGAATCTTCATATCATTCATGACATGCAGTAATACGGTGATAAAATATGTATGATTCAAAGATACAAAAAATGCGGTTCCCCCATTCGTTTACACTATCATGAGTTGCTTCAATATATACAAATTGACTATTCTGACTTCCTATATTCTGTGTATTTGATTGAGTAGGGTAACATGCATCTTTTTCAACCATTCTCCACCTCACACAAGCTGCAGTTCTTGAGGCTTTTGCTTTATATTGCATCCACATGATTACACTTCCTTTCAAATATTGTATTATTATGAACAGTACTTCATTAACAATTATTTTATACATGCATTCCTTGGAGCCTTGGAGCCGTTGAAAGTTGCTCAACTTGCCCTTTAGGACCTCTCCACTTTGTAACGCAGGTCCCAATAATTCTTGGATTCAACCGACTACATGGTTTTCAATATATATAAATATTATTGTGTCTCTTTCCCGAGTAACTAAACTCGACGGTGCCCTTGGAATCAAGAAAAACAATATGTGTATATAAATAACTCTTATGTATAGATAAAGACAGAGAGAGAGAGTAGAGCTTAAGTTTTGTAAAGTTTAAGGATCCACTCTCTTCTTCTTTTTTTCACTGATTATTCATATTTGAAACAACTTCATTTGCCTGGGATTATCTTGCCCTTTAATAAATTGTTTACTTTTGTTTTGATTTGGTTTTGTTGTAACAAAGACGTAGATTTGATGAGGCAATAGATATTTATGGGGGAAATGATTTGTTTTTGCATGGATAAGCATTCTCCATCCAGATACCATCCAGATACGGTCTGGATTAAGGTGATAAGTAGTTTTCATAGTTAATAAGCACTACCTAGTGTGGTACAGTAGCAAGTAGGCAGGAAGAGACCGTTCCCATGTAGATGATAAGAAGTAGTAGTATTTTTTGTTCTTTTACAAAACATCATAAATTAATACACCAGTAACTAAGCTACAAACAAGCGATACAATGAAAATAAAAAGAAAAAGGATTTGGTGACAAGGCAAACATCTAAGTTGTTTAGTAAAAAAACAGAACAGAGTAGGAATGAGAATAGAGCTGTACATATGCATGTTTGATTGATTGATGGTAAGATTAGTTCAGGATTCATCGTTGTGCCAAGAGAGAACGAGATCTTGCAAGGCATTTTTCCAATCACCCCAGTGATGCTCTTCGAACTCTAAGGCACCATCCACGACCTTCACCGCCACCAGAAGAAGCTGATCGGGCACAATCTGAAGCACCTCAAACACCAGAGCCACCTTTCCTTTCAACAACGCAATTGCACCGTTAATGGTTTTGCCAGCCTCAACCTTAAACCCCAAAACCCCACCCACTTCCTTCACCTTCTCCTCCACCACCTCCACGCGCGCACTCGAAGTGAATCTCTTCTCCCTCCTACTACCACCATCCGCCGTCGTTTCGAACAGCCTCGTTAGATTCAACCCCGAAGACATCGATATTATATCAAACGCGTTCACACCAGAACACTTAGCCCCTTCGTAGTAACAACCCTTCACATAAACGTTATCCCACCCGAACGCGCTTTCCTCCGCCGTTTCCGGTTTCAATGATTTCTTGAACCACGGGTTCCCAAACAGAGCCTCCAAACCCATTCTCGTTTCCGGGTTCGGGTCCAGTAATTTATATATAACATAGCGTGCCGGTTTTGTTATCCAGTCAGGGAACTGGTAATCTCGCCGGGAAATCTTCTTGTACATCGCCGGAATGTTCGTGTCGTCGAACGGGAGGTAGCCCGCCAGGAAGACGTAGAGAATAAGGCCGCACGACCAGGCGTCGGCCTTGGACCCGTCGTAGCCGCCGTTCTGGCGGAGGATCTCGGGCGCTGTGTACGCTGGCGTACCGCATGCGGTGTGGAGAAGGCCGTTCTTGAGATGCTCCGGCAGAGCGGAGAGGCCGAAGTCGGAGACCTTGAGGTTTCCTTCGCCGTCGAGGAGGAGGTTCTGCGGCTTGAGGTCGCGGTGCGCCACACCGTTGCGGTGGCAGAACCGGAGCGCGGAGACCAGCTGCTGGAAGTACCGGCGCGCCGTGGATTCCGGCAAACGGCCGCGACGGGCGATTTTGGCGAAGAGCTCGCCTCCGGCAGCGAGCTCCACGATGAGGTGAATTTTGGTCTTCGTCGCCATAACCTCGTGGATTTTAAGTATGTTAGGGTGGTGGTGGAGGCGGCGCATGGCGTCGATCTCGCGGATTATGCGTGGCTCCATGCCGGCGTCAACGGTTTTGGATTTGTCGATAATTTTGACGGCGAAGGTTGCGCCGTCAATAAGGGATCGTGCCTGGTAGACCTTGGCGAAGCTGCCACGGCCGAGGAGGCGCGTCAGCTGGTATTTCCCGAGGATGGTGAGGGAGCGCGGTGACAGTGGCGGTGATGGTGTTGGTGATGGTTGCTGTTGCAATGGCGGTTCCATGGTTGTGCGTTGTTCAACGGAAGAGTGTTGTAGCCCACGGACAGAGTGTGTGGGCGAAAATTTGGGTTTATATAGAAGTTTTGGTGTAGGTTTGGGATGTTTCGCTTTCACCGGGGAACTCTAAATTAAAATTCTTTTTTTTTTTTTCTGAATGACAATAAAATCTTTCGTAAAAATAGATTTGGGAAATAGAGAGGAAATTATGGTGAGAATCTAAACTTAGAACAGCGTTTTGAGCGTAGTATATTATTAGCTGGGGCTTGGTGGTGAGTCTATTTACCAACTGTTACCAGAAAACACTATTGATCCTAGCCGTTGAAACAAAGTCCATGCTTGACTACATCACTTTCTACATTTTAATCAAGTGGAGGACGTCACTCACTTCCATATAATTCCATATAAGTTCTTAACCCAACATGCTAAATACCATTTTACTTTTACTTTCAAATATCTCTACACATTAACTGAAATACACGTCTCTCCCATTGGCATGCATTTCTAATACTATTAATCATTTTTAATGTAAAGGGATTATGAAGTGTGAACTTTTGCAAGTTGTTTTGGACTAAATCATGGAAGATAACATTGTTTTAGTTTCCAGGATGAAATTTTAAGTTTTACATAAAAAATGACTTTACAAGCTTAAATTATTTGATAGAGATACTTTTTTTCTAAACAAAATAAAATAAAAGATACTTTATTTTGAACCGAACTAGGTTATGCATTCCCAAATGTTGATTGAAAACTCTCAAACAAAATTAGTTCTTTTGTTAAAAATTAAAGACTCAATCTTGGATTCTCGGTATCAAAATCTATTTAAAGAAAGATATATTTCTCCATAAATATAATTTTCCATAACTATATAATCTAAAATCAGACTCTTTAAAGATTTAGCTTAATTAATGAAAATGAAAATATATATATATATATAAAACGGGTAGACTGTTTGCACAGAGTTGATTAAACTTGTGTAATATTTTGATTAAATTAATATCACTATTGGTTAACTATACATCTAATATATCAATTAATATATTAAGACATTACATATCTACCACAAGACTTTCTGAAACTTCTATAATCCCAACCAACATTGCAATAACCAAAAAGTGACTTATCCTTAATTCAATTATAACCAGCAAAAAGAGTTCTTTTTCTTATTCAAATAACACTACTTTTATCTACATCTATCAATATTTAATCATATCATCCTAAAAGTGTCCATCAATTAACTGTGGTTCAATTTTTGATGACTTTATTTTGTTTTTGATATCAAACTTGAGCAAGAATATTTAAGAAAAAAATATATGAAATTTAATTTGATTTATATTGTGAAATATTTTATAAATAAAACAATCATAGAAAAAGTGGGAATAGAATGGAACAAAAAAACAGAGGCAGAGAGTGGCAGAAATTAAATAAAGAGTTGTTGGTGTATACAAGTGCCGACAATGTAAACCGTAAACAAAAATATCGTGTAATGTGCCATCTTTGTCAAGAAAGAATTATTATGAAGGCGAAGGCATTCGTACCGTTCACTCTACACACAAGAATTCCAACTTTTCGCGTTTGGTTGCTTTTCTTCTTCGGATAGCCAAGAAGCGAGTGACAAATTGGCCACAATGCTGGAAACAGAATATGCAAGCAAATCATACACTGTCAATCATTATACATATTTTATAACTTCTCTTTTCACTTTTCTATCAAAGCTTCCACCAATCAAACTAGCTAAACGGGAGAAGCACTTATTGAAACCTACCCTATTTTGCGTTCATTTCTTTCCCATAGCGTTCACGGATTTACCATGCATGACAGACTCTGTGAACTTTTCTGACATATTTTTGTTCGTTTTAATGAAACTTGTTCAAGTTTGTTTGTTATACAATTAGCGGTATTTTCATGATGGAATCAAATTATTCCTCCATGTCCATTAATGGTTTATATTTATATAACAAAATGAGTATATAAAGTATTTACAAACCGATGTATGATATTCTAAACCGAATGACCAAAAATTAAGTTGAAATTGTTCATAATTTTTAGATGGTTTGAGAAACATAATTTTTATTAGAAAATACAACATATGGTGAATAAGTTACAGACAAAAGCTGGTTATAACAAAATATATAACATAAGATATTATTTTGTATTTTTAAAATGAAAATTGATACAAAACTTTTTAAAAAACAATAATACATAATTAGAGTGTCACAGTTTAAAAGATAAAAGCTTAGTACAAAAAGTTGTATAATATACAAAACTAATATTTCACTCTAAGAAAGATTAAAAGAAAGTTACTTTTTTTTCTTTATTAAAAGAACAAACAAAAAAAATTCTATATTTTATTTTCTTTAAAAAACAAAATATATGAAAAAATGAGAAGAAATAATAATGTGTTTAAGTTTTATTATTGAAAAAAAAAATGAACTCATGAAGAAAAAACATATTTTAATTTCATTTTTTATATATTTTATTAACTTTTTATTTTTTATTATTTTTTATTTGATGGGTTAATATTTATTAAATTAAATGTCTTATCCTATAAAATAAATTGATTTTTTTTTCTAATCTAATTTCTATTATTATAAAAAGAAAATTCTGAAAAAGACTAGAGAATCAATAGAAATTTTTTTTACAGGTTTTGTCTTTAAAATATCTTCAATTTCTAACTCCAACTGCCTTCTATAACACGGTTGCAGGAACTGTGAGTAAAAATTATGAATATAATAGAAAAGATAACAAATGTATTTTTGGAATTCTAAACAAAAATATAAACATAATTTGTTTTTTATATGATTGAGATATATTTTAATATTTTATGAATAAAATAAATGTATTAGTATTTTATTTCATCATCTATATTGATTAAAAGTTCATTTATTTTATAGGATTGAGATATTGTTTTTACTATTTTATTATATTTCATATTTTGTTTAATAGTTTTTATATGGTATTTTATAAATATAATTTTCTATTTATTTATCGATGGACAAAAAATTTTATAAATAGTTACGGACAATTAATTTTTTTTTTAATTATTTGTTGGTAAATATCATTATTTACTTTTTTTTTCTCTTTCTTCATATTTTTTTATCCTCTTCATTTTTGTGTGTCGTTGTTGTTACATTTATTGTTGTTATAGTTTATAGTGTCTTTGGTTCTTTTTTCTTTGCTGGTGTTGTCACTATTATTATTGCTTTCACATGCCACTACTAACTCCTCTTCATCTTTATTCTTTTTTTTATTATTATTTTCTTATTCTTTTCACTCATTTTCAATTAATTTACAAAATAATTTTAAAAAAATAACACATATGTTACTCATTGATTTAACAATGAAATTTGTACGTGATGGGAAAAGAGGATATCCTAAACCACCGAATAGGCTGTTACCTAAAAAGGCGAGGATACCCCAACTTTATAAGAAGGGCAAGGGGTTTTAGACCAGACGCATTGAAACCAGGCCGAGTATACTCCACCGAACCAAGCCAAGTATACTCCACTAATTTAGGCCGAATATATTCCAACTAAGCTAGTCTGGATATACTCCAGCGAAGGAACCTTCATCACCTGGATATTACAATATAGTGATCAACTAAAAGAGAATCAAACTAATTAATCATAATTAACAAAACCTAAAAACCAGCTAAACATGGCAAACCCTAGGCCCATAGGGTTAGGCCCATTAAAGTACTATAAAAGGCACTATTCACGAGGTAAGAGGGACAATGCTATTTTTACTATTACAGTCATTTATTGTTCTGACACTGACTTGAGCGTCGGAGTGGCTTTGCAGCACCCCACACATTTGGAGAGGACACTTCGGCGGCAGTGGACAACACAGAAGGCTCCTTGTCCAGATCATCGCACACACCTGGAGAAGACACTTCGGCAGTGGACAACATAGAAGGCTCCCCGCTTAAATCATCCCACACACTCGGAGAGGACACTTCGGCAGTGGGCAACATAGAAGACTCCCCGCCTAAATCATCTCACACACTTGGAGAGGACACTTCGACAGTGGACAACATAGAAGGCCTCCAGCCAGCGGAACTCTCCATCGGAAGGAGATACTCAGGCCCTTGGAAGGAGATACTCGGGCCCCTGGAAGGAGATATTCAGGCCCCTGGAAGAAGATATTCAGGCTCTTGGAGATACTTAGGCTCTTGTACTTAGAAGCTGAAGCGAAGCAGATGGACGTGTGCATTTAATAGGTTATTGGTCCCTACATAACTTGTGTTCGCGGGTACTTCAGTATTCGGTAGGAACAAAATTATTGAAAAATTAAAAAAAATACCGACAAATTTTCAAAAATCCAATTATCAATGAGTGACAAATTTTCATAAAATTCAATTATTAATAAATTTTAAAAAAAATCATTACCAACAAATTTGGTGATAAATTTTAAAAAATTCAATAAAATGATGTCAATTATATAATAAGTTTATTATAATCAGCACTTTCACACAGAGTTAATTACATTGATTTCATTATTTATCTAGCCTTTGAGATAGATTGGGAGTATACGAAAAACATTATGAAAATTGAATTATTTAATATTTAATTATATAAATAATCCATATAATAAAAATTTGTGTTTTTAAATAAATTTGTTAAAAAGGTTGCTAAGATAATTAACTTTATTTCCATGTGACGAAAGAAAACCTAAAATTTTACCTTAAGAAAACGTGAAGCTGTAATATAGCTAATTATAAAATGTTTAATTTTATGCAAATGTTCTTTTAACAGAATTTCTGATAATCTTTTGAAAAATCAGTTTATAAACATCATAAACAATTCAAACCTTTGAAACTTTAATTTATAAATAAAAAATATTTTTGAAAAGTTGAATTTATATAAATAGAAATTTCACAATATGGAAAAAATTAGTTCTTTAAATAATTATTGTATACCTGAAGTTTAAGATTATTTTTTTTAAGTTTAATTAAATTTCTAAATATTTCATAAATGTAATTATTTTAATTGAGTTTTTCATCATTGTAAAAATTTAATTAAAAATATTTAAATATATAAGAAACTTAAAATTTAATTAAATTATCTTTTAACAACAATTAGGTCCCTTCATTTAGAAAAATTTAAATAGTTAAAAATTTGATTAATAAGCATGAAAATATGAATATTTAGTAATGTAATTTATGTTTTTACGACATTCAATAGTTTTATATTAAGTACTTTAAATATTTATTTTTCTTCTCTTACTTTTTAAAATCTCTTAAAGACAAAAATATGATGGATCACAAATTTCATAACGAATAATACTTTAAATAAATATATATTGATTGATAGAATAATTTATATCTAAATTTATAAAATAATACAAAATTTAATTAAATATTCATTTCATATTATTTTGACAAGATTTTAAAATAGGAAGAAATCAAATATTATCTTCAAACGTGTTTGAAACGTTAAATAAATCTATAAATTATTTAAAATTTTAAAAAAAATTAATTTTAATTTTCAAAAAAAAAAATTAAGATACCAAAATTATATTTAACTTTAAAAAAATATGTTTTGAGCTATTTTCAAAATACAATATACATAAATATAAGTTACTTTTCTAGTTTTCTACAAAAATTAAAAAGACAAGTAACTATTTTCATACAATACAACTACTACCTAATTCAAATAAAAATAATAAACTTTATTCTAGCATAATATTTCAAACTCCATAGTTGACCGGAAGTCCGCGATAGAATGACGACAAATAGACCTGTCTGCCCTGAATAGACAGTTACGTTAGTACAAAGTACTAAGACGGCTCCTTTATTTTCGTATTCATAGTAACAAAACAATTTCGTGTGTTCTTCACCAACGAATCTCATACAACATATCTTCAATAAAAACTAATCAAATGCTTCAAACACTAGTTTCATTATCATTCAACTTACTTTAAAATATTTTAACTACTGGCACTTATATAAACATTATACACATGAGAAATTGTTCACGTTTTCTGCTTACAGAAGCAGAGAATATGACCTTAGGTTGTTGTTGCGAAGAAGAGCATGAATAATTATCCAAATTCAGGATATGAAATCAATAATAAAGAAAAGAAAAGTCAGAGAAAAAAAGGTATAATTAGCACGCGCATGCTTAGAAATACAATAAATTAATGAAAGGATTGAAGACAAATTAATTGGGAGTTGGAAGTTGTGAGCAATGTTCGTTGAATAATACTCACACCATTGATTTTATATCAGGTCTTCAAGTCTATCTTTTGCAACAACTCATAGTTAAATATAAATTAATTCAATCTTATATTAAGATTTTGAAGCATAGATCAATTTATACTTAACAAGCCAGCTTATATAATGAATATTATTACTATTTAAATATTTTGATTTGATCATGTGTATTTCACAGCCATATACTATTGTATAAAACTTTTTTATATTATCATTCAATCACATTTTTTTAATTGTATGATTTTTTAAAACATAAATTTATCGTACATAATAATTTGTTAGAGAATAGTGTAAAACTATTATCGATGCATGTTTTCTCACGACTCTCGTTATTGCACCATTGTCAAATTTTCTTTATTCATCCACATACAAATCACATTTATTTTTGGAGAAATAGGTAGAAGGATTTCTTCGAACATAATGTGAAATCATCTTTTTGAGAAAATGACAAGCCCTTATCAATTGAGAAGAACATTATTTTGAAAAAAAAAATAATGAAAATCGCGAAATAATGTAACTCCGCAAATTGTGGGACGAGTCAAATTTTAATTTTTTAATAATTTTTCTACAGTTTTAAATCATTGAAAATTAAAAGACGTCTAATCAGTAATGAAGATTAGGAATAATGATCAAAATCCAAACAACTAATCAGTATTGACCCATAACTTCTTTTAGGCCGTGTGTTCCCATGTATAGACAGGGTGTAAAGGAGAGTGTGAAAATGGATTTGTATGAATTTAAGTGGATGAATATATGTATTTTTTTGAATGGATTTAGAGGTGAAAGTAAATAGATTTGAAGATAAATTTTATAAAAGTTAGTGAATGATTTGAGTAATGTGATAGATTATTTTTTTTTAATAGATAGAATTTTAAAATTACTAAATTGCCCCTAATAATAAAAATAAAATTAAATAATTATTAGAAAAGTTAAAAATATTAAAATTTAACAATATTATATATATATTATTAATTATTATACATAAATTTAAATAATAATAATTATATATATTATTATTTTTTAACAATATTTTAATTTATATTAATTATTATACATATTCATATATATATATTATTATTAATTATTATAAAAAGATATTATTAATATTAATTATTATTTTATATATAATACTAATTATTAAATATAAATATATTATCATTTATTATTATAAATTATTAAATACATTGAAACATCAATAATAAAAATAAAAAATATTATTATTGAATAAAATAAAAATATAAAATCTTAATAAAATTTATATTACTATAATTAATTATTACAGACATTTATACAAATTTTAGTTTTGTTAAATATTATATACATCATTATAAATAATTATTATATATTTATATATATTATTTATTACAATCTATTATTAATTTATATATATATATATATATATATATATATATATATATATATATATATATATATATATATATATATATATATATATCTAAAAATATATTATTAATTAGAACATAAATTTTTAATAACTAAAAACCATAACAATCATTATTAAATAAAATTGTTTATTATTATTAATTTATTATATAAAGTATATATATATATATATTATATAATAAATTAATAATATATATATATATATATATTAAAATAATAGTAAATAAATAATTAAAATTATTAATAATTAATAATACGCAATAAAATATTTATTATAAATAAATTAAATAATAATATATTATGATTAATAATTATATTATTAGATGTATATTTATATAAAATGTACAAAGGTATAAATGAGAAGTGGCCGTTCACCTATTCAAATCTTTGCGAAATGGGTGAAATAGATTTTTAATAGTTATTTGTAAATCCCTTCTCGCTTTCTCTTTTAAATCATGCCATGCGAATTCAAATTTATTTTAAATTCATCTTCTCAAATTATTGTATACAATACCATCCATCAAAACGAACATAGCCTTACGGAATACAGAAAAACAAATGTTAACTATTAAATATCATCATAAACAGTTAATACTGATAAATTAGTTTTTGAAAATATTTTTTAACATGTGCAGATAAAAAATAACTTTTTAGAATTTTTGAGAGATTTTTTAAAATACTTTGGTTTCATTACAACCAAGTTTTCTCTGATCATTGATGTTCTTCAAAAGTTGGTAAAACCAAATTGCTTTTGTAAAATTGTTACTAAACATATATTAGTGTGTTTCAAACAATTTAGTGACCTTTTAAGACTTTTTAACATAGATACAATACGATAATCAGATTCCCTGCATATTAATTAACTACCAAAATTAATTATGGCGGTATCAAAAGTCAATTAGTGCATGTACGAGTGCATTAAATTTTATACTGTTTGATGTAACAACAAATTAAACAAAGGTTTTAATCTTTTCCACAAGTATGAAACTGCAAGTTCATAACAGAAGCGCATGGATAGTTCTTCATAAATGAAAGAGGCAAAGTCAAAGAATAATGCAAGACTAAACCATGTAAATAAGGTGTTATTTTAGTTATTAGCGAGTTAGATTAAAAATGAGTTAATTTTATCTTATTTAATTTTTTATGAGTAAAACATTCCTTAATTTAATCTGTGTCGGTAGATTAGTAAGTTTACTCATTTTAAGATGTTTTTTTTAATTTATTTTATATATTTATTGTAATATAATTAAAATAAATTAGTTTGATTTATTTATTTATTTTATAATTATTATGAGTGAAAGAAATTATTGATAGAGATAGCTAGGAACAATTGTCGACAAGACATGCAATAACTACAAAATATTTGTTTATCGGTAGTCATCAATATGTAAGTGGATGAACTAAGGCTGTGTGATTGTAGCAACATATAATTTATTAAGAAACATAACACCCCATTTTATTTATAGTTTCTCATTATTTTTATGCAGTGCTAAACACAATTATACATTTTTTTTTTCTAAATTTATCCACCGGGCGGGTCAAAGATAAAGAAAACAAAACCCTCGTTTTAGAACTTAATAAAATAAGGTCTCCATATTTTTTTCGTATTATTATTATTTATTTAAATTAATTATAAAATTATGTTTTAAAAAAAATTAAATTTATTTTAGTATTAATATACTTTTATTGATTAATCATAAGTTTATATTTAAGAATAACATTTAATTCAATTATCATTAATGTCCGTTAATTTTTATTGATATTAAAAATGTTATGAGTTAAAATCTTTTTTTAATAATAAAAAAATAATGATTAATTATTTTTTCTTACTTTTTTTTATTCTATAATCATTTTTTTAGAGTATTGACATATTATATTTCTTGTATTTCATGTTGTTTGTATATACAAATATTTTTATCCTCATTTCTAGGTAATATGTTTTTTTTTGTCTATTTGTGTTACGTTGTTTTTATTTTGTTTGTTGAATTTGTATTAGAATTAGAAATCTGTTTCTTTTTACTAGTTTTATTTTTTCTGCATGTATTTTGATAAGGAGTTGGAATTTTGTTTACAAAACTATTAATTAGTTAAGGATTTAGGGCTTGTTCGCTTCAAAAGACTTGCTGTTTGAAATAAAATGAGAGGATGAATTAGCAAGTTATTGTGATGTTCGTTTCGAATAAAATAAATACGAGTGATTGCAGTGATTTGCGGGATAGATGCATATTGTAATCTCGCGATTATATAGCAGATTTGAAGGATTGTTGTGGCAAAGACAGTTTTACCCACTGTGTCAATCATGCATAAAGATCTATCTATAGGTGTTTGGATCTGATTCCATTTTGTTTGGAATAGATATGGGAAATTTCAATGTATAATGGATCGATTCGTGTAAGCTTGGAACCAATCCCAACTTCATATATTTGGATCCTTCTTCTTTGGAACCAATCTCCTCTTCTTTGGAACCAATCTCAACTCCATATTATTCTTATTATTTAAAATAAAATGTCATTCACAATTGCTTCGCAACATTTTTTGCAATAGTATGAAAAAATTAAATTATTTTATTAATTTTTGTAATTTATTTCTTTAAAGTATAATATTAAAAAAATTAAAAAAAAATTATAACTTATATAAATAATAATTTTATACTACATATTACATAAATGGCAAAATGGTAATCTCTCTTTTATGTATATTAAAACATTTTTTTATCTATTATATCATTCAAGAACTCTCACAAATTCTACTTCCAAATTCACTCCCAATCGCCTCTAAATTCCTTAAAAAACACATATTTCACTCTTAAATTCACTCAAACCTATCCATTTTCTCTCCTTAAAACTCATCAATCCAAGTGAACAAAACATTAGTCTTTAAGTAGATAATAAATTATTTGGAGCATAAGTATTAAAAGACCACAAAGGTGATAGGAAAATATAATCTAGGTCTTCTACATTCAAAATTGTGTTTTATGTAAAAAAAACTATTAAAGTTTAAGAAAAAAAAAGTCTTGCCTTTTTTTTTATGATTCTTAATGTTTAGATTAATTATTTTATGCTTATTTTTACTTTCAATTTTGTAATATTTAATGGATTCTCATTTAGTCATGGATGATTTTTATACAAAAGGAGAAATACATGGTTTATATATATATATATATATATATATATATATATATATATATATATATATATATATATATATATATATATAAATATAAATAAATAATATAAATAAAAA